>Ga0209383_1001905_pt1 | contig 12728 bp, 23 predicted proteins | sample CoawatmetaG02DNA_FD_187510 | JGI IMG/M metagenome (GOLD analysis project Ga0209383, IMG submission 187510) | Marine microbial communities from the West Antarctic Peninsula - Coastal water metaG029-DNA (SPAdes) (version 2) | ecosystem: Environmental > Aquatic > Marine > Coastal ... | reverse complement strand
CGAAGCCATAGAACCCCAATCCAGGGGTAAACTTGTAATGCACAAAGTAAGGCCGCTTGCGGCGTAGCATATCGTCCATTGCGTAGTTGCGACGGATAGAAAGGATCTGCCCAGAGCTTTCGTCAATCGTAACAATGTACGGAAGACGAATGCCAGTCGGCTCACCAGTCTCTTGGTTGATGTCCTCAAAGCCTTCAATGTCCAGATCAGCGTGGATCTCAAGGATCGTCAGCACATCTTCGCTATAGTTCTTAGATAAACCCTCAAGCTCGTTTACCTTCTGGCGAACAGGATTCTCTTCAAGATTGTCCGAGGTCTGTAAGTCAACGTCACGGTACATGCCCGAGACCTGCAACTTACGCACTTCGTTCTCATCCATACGCAAAACATGCGTAACCCGATTGGCCGTGGTCAGATCAGACGCGGAATAAGGTACAACCAGATCCTGCGCAGGAATAAACTTAGCAACAGCCCGCTGCCGAGTAGCGTCGAAGTAAACTTTCTTGAATGTCGATCCACTTAACGGGAGATAATACAGAAGCTGGTCCATATCTGGATCATACTCTTCCATAACTTCCGTGATCTGGTAGTTCATAAAGTCTTTTACGCGAGTAGCCTGCGCTTCCCGCTCTGGGGTCTTGGCCCCCAACACGCCAGTCTTAACTGGGCCGCCCGAAGGCAGTAGCTCTTTGTACGCTTGAGCCTGAAACTGTGTAACACTTTCCGCAACCAACGGGTGAGTAAGTCCAGACGCGCCCTCAAACGGAGTAGACCGTTCGTCCATCTTAATGCCAAGCAGGTCAAGCCCCTTGACATACGCCTCTTCCCACTCGGACCGTGACTCTAGGTCATCCTCGTATAAACCCCGTAATTCGCTGGATAACGCGCCTAAATCGCCCTCATCCATGAACTCTGCTAGGTTAGCGTCAAACGGAATCAACTCCTCTTGAGCCATCATCTCTTCTTGGAAGTTCATGGGCTGGACAGTCGCGCCCCCCATGCCATCCTCTATAACTTCAGCCCCGCCTGGAAACTCCATCGGTGCATCAATTGCAACTTCTACGTCGGGAAGACCCGCTGTGTCATCCAGGTCAAGCCCCGGAACAACCATGTTAGGTGGTAATGCCATTAGTAATACTCCCGTTTACGGGGCCTCCATTCGTCTTCGTGGTCGTCTTCTCCAGTCAGAGAGATAAAACCACCCCTACGAAAACGCATAAGTGCCAACGTCATACTATCACAGAAGTCATCGTTGTCACCATTAGGAAACGAAACTACTTCCTCAATCACGTCATCAGCGAACTTCTTGTCTTCCGGTGCCCATACCATACCCGCTTCGAACAACGGCGCAACCATGTGCATCCTCGTTACCTTATCACTTCCTTTGCCCGGTGAGAAGCCCAATGCTGGTATACCGCGCAACCGTAACTCGTCAATGAGCGGTGTACCCGTCGCTTTCGCCTCCACCAACACCATATCCGGCTCCCAATACTCGTACTCCTCAAAGGCAACCTCCTTTAATTCAGGGAAATTCCACCTGCCACGGCGCGCATCCATCAAAATAACGTGGTCCGCGCCCCCTTCTTCAGGCTGAAACACCCCCCAAGTCGTGATTGCAGAGTAGTCAGCCGTCTGCTTCTTGGAAAACGCCGTGTCATACGCCTGAAGTATGTACTTCAACGGCGGAATCGTAGGACGGTCCCACGTTTGCCACCATTCGCGCTTGATTATCGCTGATTCGGAGGCCGTGGGCTGCTGTTGCCACTGCGCGTTCCACTTACTAGCAGGCAAAGACGCCTTGATCGACAATAATGCGTCTTTATCCCAGAACTCCGGCCAAAGTGGCTTGTCACTGGGCAAAATTGCAGGAAATTCCACCACATCCCACTTGTCAGACATGACATCACTGCCCTGCTGGGCCAATAATCGCCCTGTCAAGTCTTTTTTTCCCCACCTTGTCATAACAATGATGATCGAGCCGCCAGGTTGGAGACGCTGACGGGGACCAGAGGTGTACCACTCGTATGCGTGGTCGAATGCAGTCTCGCTTAACGCATCTTGTTCCGAATGAGGGTCGTCAATGACCAGCAAGTCAGCACCACGGCCCGTAATCGCAGCCCCAACACCCGCCGCAAAGTACTCCGCGCCCTTGTCAGTGCCCCATTTACCCGCGCCCTTGTTGTCGTCTTTAAGGTTTGTCTCAGGGAAGATAGTTTTGTACTCAGGGTCATCAATTAAGTCCCTCACTTTGCGTCCAAACCGTACCGCAAGCTCCGTATTGTGTGTAGCTTGGATGATTTTTAGCTTTGGGTTCCTGCCCAGAAACCAAGCAGGCATCAAGTAACTTGCAAACTCAGACTTAGAGTGCCGAGGAGGCATGTTGATAATCAAACGCTTGAGCTCTCCGCGGGCCACGGCCTCAAGTTTTTCAGCAATCACACGGTGGTGCTGGCCCTCGATGAAGTTGTCATACACATGATGAACAAACGGCATGAAGTTGTCGTGAGCCTTCTCACGCAAGTCCATGTTCTTTCGAGCCTCAGTTAAGGCTAGTATTTCTTTTAAGGCTTCCTCTGGTAGAGCTTGTAAGTTCACTACCTTAGAAGATCCATGATCCCACCAACAGGGCCGCCTCGGTTGAAGTTATTCTGATTGGTGCCTTGGATGAAATTGCCGCCGGTCCCAGAGTTAATCGGAGCGTATGGCTGTAAGTTAGGCTGTCCAAGGACCGCGGGCTGAGAAAAGTCCGTAAGTGGAACGCTGGGGTTCGGCGTAACGTAACTCGGTAATCCAAGGTAGCCGCTGTTTGTATCGTCCATAGGTACACAGGAGTTGGTCTCAGGATCCATTATGAAACCCTCGGGGCAAGGATCGGTTACTTCCTTTACAGAGGTGCCGCCGCCGCCGCCAGTATACGCGAAAGGGTCAATGCCCGATACTGTTGCAACCGGGTCGTCGTTACCGTCGTCATAGGTGGGGAACCCAGCCTCACGAGTGGCTTTCGTTTTGGCAACATACGCAGCGGCATCTGCCTCGCTGTAGCCCGCTAGTATCAATTTCGCACGTTGTTCCTCTGGGCTTCCGAAACCCGCGGCAAACGCCATGTCCAAGTCCGTCTTAAACCCCGAGCCTATGCCTTGGTTAAATTGTCCAGGTTTGGCGTCATTGGCGTTGGAGTTAGCCATGCCAACTTTAATTCCAAAGGAGTTTATTTCGTCGGCACTAACAAGTTTGTCGGGGTTGTCTTTGTCGTAGTTTTTGTGATTTATTTCATAAACAAGGTCACCCGCAGCATTATATCTCATGCCGTCGCCAGGCGTAAGAATGTTTCCAAGTGTCTCTAAGCCTGTGCGCTCCGTCGCTATTCTTTTTTGTTTTGCGTCTTTAATCTCATCGGCCGAGGGACCGGTGGCTGACCCGCCTTTGGATGACACGTCCTTGGGGTTATTAAGATCAACAGGCCTTGCTTGGGGTCTTACTGTGGGTGTGGGTGTTGCTGTGGGTGTGGGTGTTGCTGTGGGTGTAACAGGGGCAACATACGGATTTCTGTCGTATGCATCTTTATTGGCATTAGAAGTGGTCATTTGTTTATGGAAATCAGAGACGCTTTTAGGTTGGCTAGTTCCACGTCCTACATTTACGCCGCTCCCAGAGCCGCCAGTTCCAACTGGTGAGGGTGTATATGTCTTTTTCTTTTTATTAGATGTATTAGATTTCTCCGTTGTCATGCCAAAGCCTTTATAATAAGCAGGGACACCCCCAGGACCAGGGACCGGGGGCGCATCCTGCCGGTACTGCTGCAACAAGTCCTCCTCGAAAGGATTGATGTACGCTAAGTTGTGACGCTGGCCGCCAATCGTAGTCTCACGCGGAACAGTGCCGCCCATGTTGTACTTATACATTGTTCGTTCCCTTCCGTGGATTTAACCCCGTGTAACACATCTCAAACCACTAAGCTAGATCAAGCGTAATAGCCGCGTGACGCCCCAGCAAACGGACTGTTAAACTGCTGCTGGCCATAAATACTCTGCTGATTGTTCGACGAACCCGACTGAGTTCCATACAAAGACTGCTGTTGCTGCGGGCGAGGAGCATAACCGCCCTGCTGCATCATCTGTTGAGGCATCATCGACATCTGCCGTTGCATCGGATTAGCCATCGACATAATGCCACCGCCCGCACTCATCCCAGTGCCCATACCGCCGTAACCACTCATGCCGCCGCCGCCAAAACCACCCATGTTCCCCGTGAAGTTTCCACCAGTTAAGTAACTTGCAAAGTTGCCGCCAAACGGACTGTTCTGCCGCTGAGAGGGACTCTGCCCCATCGGAGACTGCATCATCCCCATCATCCCAGGATCAGTCATGCTCGATGGGGCCTGACTCATGATCCCCTGATAAAACCTCGGGTCCCCAGGATTATCAAGCCCAAGCTGAATCTCCTCCGGCGCAACGTAGTCCGGTACTTCGCCCGCGTACCTCGGGTCCCCAGGGTTGTCAGCCTGTAACTGCAAAAACTGCGCTTGAAACGAACCCTCGGGAGCCGTCGACGCAAACGGATTAACCTCGGCCACCGGAGGTTGTTGGGAGTCCTCGGGCGCCGTCGACGCAACTGATGGTAATACGTCTAAAGTGCCAATGCCCGTGGCCCCAGAATTAATTCGGAGGGGGTCCGGCTTGGGGTCGTAAGGAGCTATGAAGCCGCCGAAGCCGGTGGGAGAATAGGGGGATATAGGGTCTGGGACTACGGGGTCTGGGACTACGGGGTCTGGGACTACGGGGTCTGGGACTACGGGCGCAGTCACAACTTCTGGATCAATAGGCCCACCAGTTTCGTCCCCTTCAGGAGGTAGCGTATCATAGAGAGGATGGTCTGGGCCTACGAAGCTACCTTCAGGCACCGGACCCCCCTCGACATAGGGACCTGGCGGTAAATATCTATATCCAGGTTTCCTATCAGTAACAGCAGGGTTGTTACCTTGCGGTCGTTCAGGACTCATGCTCCCGAGGCCAGCGAATAGGTTGCGCCCATAACCATCGTCATAGGGTTCTGGAAACCCAGTAACGGGATTTCTGCGCATACTGCTCATGAAGCATTCTCCAAACTAAACTTTAAATGCACCCTACACCAAACCCAAATGAATTTACACCCAATATTTTTAGGACGGTAAAATAAAGGTACTTGTTTGTTGCGCACAAGTGCAATGGAACTAGGGGCGAATGATTTTATCACACCAACATTATAGGGGCGGCGGGTGCGACGTGTGGGGCCAAAAGGGGGGGACGGGGTCGCACCATTTCGACGTGTCGTTCAGTAGAATTTCCCACAGTAACCCCCTTAGAAGTAAGGTATAAAAAAGGTGCGCTAGTCGCGCGATACTTCTAAGAGAAGGGAATGGCCCTTCAGGCCATGTCAGTCTCCGAACTGACAGTCGGAGCACGGCTCGATGACTCGTTGTATCAGGGTATGTGGCCCAAGGTTCTTGGTGAAATAATTATTGTCTCTAGTCCCCACGTTCTAGAAAAGATTCAGTTGTCTCCACCCCTCTGTCTTATGATCTATCTGTTGGGCGTCCGGGCGGGCTCTCGTGAATGGTGACGCAAGGGCGTCCCCACCCTTACGGGCTTCGATCCCTGACGCAACGATCCTTCGGCTCGTGTCAGTCTTCGAACTGACAGTCGACCAACGGCTATGCGCCCGTTGGACGGCGCTTGGTGGATGGACTGCACTCACAGCACTGTCGGTCTATGGCCCGACTGTCGGCCGCGGCCAAGGGGCCGGAGCCCGACCCATAAAGCCTAGGGATAGGCCGCGGCCAAGGGGCCGGAGCCCGATCCCTAGGCTTTATGTCCCTCGACCTCACTAAGTTTCGTCCTTGAAGAGGGACGAGAACTGTCGCTCGGTCTCAACTACCACACACACAACGACATCCGGCCGATGACCAATCTAGCTCGCTAAAGTATAATTTCGAAAAAGAGTTTCCGAAAAGCCCTGCAATTTTTTTAGTGCGTCTAACCTCGCGTGTGCATCGCCACCGTCGAAACAATAAGTGATCAACATAACACCAGATTAATCCATAGTACGGAGTCATGTTGATCACTTATTGTGTCAACGCCTATGACTAGAGCGCACTAAAATAATGGCGACCCTAAAGGGCTCCTCCCAAGGGGTCGTCGGGGCATTGACTGCAACCTTTTACGTCGGCGGACCAAGGGGCCACGCCTCCTTCTTATTACACCCCTTCTCCGCCAAGTTGGTAACGGCAGAACGTCGTTATGAGTGCTTGGCTTCAACTAAAAACAGGAGGCCATCATGGTCGTAGATTTATTCCAACAGCTTCATGACGAGTACGTCGAGGATACATACTGGAAGTACGTGGAGATTGAGCTGGACTATGCGGAAGCTGCTAACGTACAGTGGGATCCCGACTCAGACGAAATACCATTCTAATCTTTTAACCCAACCAACAAGGAGGCCATCATGGCTAAACTATCTTATGTAAACACCGGATCACTCGTACTACCACTTAAACTCACCATCCACGAGCTGACCATAATCGACAGGTTCTTCACTAAGCATGGGGCTGGCTACAGCAACTGGTCGGACGAGAGGGAACTCCACCAAGAGCTCCACGACATCCTGCGTAAGGCTTATACCGAATCGGCAGACACCATGCAGTGGCAGGCGGGACGTCAAGTCGAGACTATCGAGTACCATGTCGAAGTCAAAGCCGACAAGGTGGACGAGCCGGTCGAAGCGTAACTACTAACGGGGGTTGGATGGTCCGACCCCCACACTCAACTAAGGAGGCTGTTATGGCTATAAAGAAACTTGGACTCTTCACTACCCCAGACGACTGGGCGACAATCGAGGCTTGGATTGCCAAACACCCAAGCGAAGATCGAGTCCACCTCTGGACCGCGGCGGGAATGGCTTGGAACCTCGCTGTACAACACTCAACTAATAAGGAAACCATCAATGCCTAATCCATTTAAGAAAACTCAACCCGTCGAAGAACCATACGCGGTCTACAAAAACGACCGGACGGGATGGGAGTGGCGCATCCTCGCTACCCGTAAGATGCCGGAAAACGAGGGGTCGCCCTTCGATATCTGGCACATCGCCGCCAAGTCACCGTACACTCACGGCAGTTTCGAGTACGGCGACACGTACAAGTCAGAAGTAATTCAGAACGGCCAGTTGGTCGAAAGCACAACAGAATGGAGCAAGCACTATGGATAATGTTAATCAACTAGCCGATCTCATCATGGCCATCATTCAGGACAAGGTGGACGAACGTATCCAACAGAGGGTCGCTGACATGTCGGACAGCGTCGCCGAGTTTGATATCGCAGATCACCGTCAGGAGATAACTGAAATGGTCGAGGAAGACATCGACTTGAGCGACAAAATTCAAGAGGCGCTGGGCTCGGTAACATTCACCACCACTCTCGACTAAACCAACCGCGGGGGCTTCGGTCCCCGCACCAACTCAACTAAGGAGCACTAACATGAAGAACGGAATCATATACAACGGGCCTAGCCTCTTGGATGGTAAACCGATTGTCGTCATAGCAACATACTCTGACCGGAACACCAAGACCGGCAAGGTATTACAGACCTACATCATACGGTCAGACATCTCTCCGCTCGAGGCCAGCAAGTCCGGCGAAGACTTCAGCATCTGTGGAGACTGCAAGTTTCGTGGAACTCCAACTACGGACCCAGTTCGTAAGCAAGCGGTCAAGCGTGACTGCTACGTCAACCTTGGCCAAGGACCAACCATCGTCTACAAAGCCTACAAGAGAGGAGTCTACCCCGTAGCAAAATTGGCTTTATCATCAGACACTATACAATCCTTGGGAGCTGACCGTATCGTTCGGATCGGAACCTACGGGGATCCAGCCGCCGTGCCATCGTGGGTATGGGACCAACTGCTCAAACAATGCAAGTCATGGCTGGCATACTCACATCAGTCAGGGTGGCGGCCAGACATAGCGATGCAGAGTGCAGACACCATGGCCGAAGCAGTCGAGCACTGGAAAGCTGGACATCGCACGTTCAGAGTAATTGCGGACTTAGGTGACTTGGACAAAACCAAGGAGATACTTTGCCCCGCATCAAAGGAGGCAGGACGACGAGTTCAATGTACAGCGTGTAAGTTGTGCAAAGGATCAAGTCTCGCCAAGTCAATCGCAATCGTTCAACATTAGGAGATGAACATGAGTAAGTACAACAGAGAGTCAGTCGAAAAAGAAATTAAGAAGTCAGGGGTCATCAATAGCAAACAGCAAGTTGAGGCCTCGCTTACCCACAGACTGTTAAAGGGGCATCAGGAAGACTATCCCGACGACTGGTACAACGAAGATGACAACGGTGAGTCCGACTCTGACCGATACATGGACGAGCTCGACCAAGAACCTTGGGAGTCAAAGACAGACTACTGCGGCAGGATGGGGTTCGATATGTAATATGAAGGGGGCTTCGGCTCCCTTTTTTACCTTTTAAAGAATGGGCGCTAGTCGCGCAGAATATCCAAGGAAAAAAGAGAAAAGGTGCGCTGGTCGCGCAGAATATCCAAGGGCAAAGAATGGAGCGCCAAGAGCGCACAGTGTTTCTGGCCTCGTGCAAGGGCACTCGGCTGGGATATTTGCGGCAGCGGGCCGCAAGACCTAACCGCCGGCCGCGGGCCGCAAGACTGCGCTCAACTTATCCAGCAAAACAGGCCGCAAAACCTCGAACATCGCACCTGGGCCCTTGAATACCGTGCCACGGGCCGCAGAACACCCGCCATCGGCCAGTTTGGAGCCCTGATCACCGTCAAATAAAACTATGTCACCCTGCTTGGACCTTCTTACTAAGTAGAAACTTAGCCCCCCGCGCGCGCAATATGCCATGTGCCAAGCGATTTGATGAGGCGAGACTTTTACTGCGTTGACATTGCTTACCTTGAGTTCGATCCAGATCGGGATGCCATCCCAGACAACGTGAACATCCGGAACACCGCCCCCGTGTTTGTTTTCAATCCTCGTTGCGAAGCACTTCTTCGGCAAATTGTTGCGGATCGTGTTCCAAAAGTTCGCCTCTGGGCCCTTGCTCATCGGATGTTTCCTTCGGTGTTATATTTACCATAAATGCTTGCGGATATTGCTGTTGCAACTTAGCAAGTCGAGCCGTGACTTCATCGCGAGAAAGTTGATCAATGGTGTTGATCGTTTCCCGCCTATCAATGGTTAAACCACCAAGCGCGGAACGTATCTTCTCGGCATTGATGGCGGCAGAAAATTGGTTGTTCTCCTCGGCGCCCACAGAGAGCTTGTGAAGCCGTTCAAGCTGACCAATGGTAGTTACCCCATACCTGCGCTCCCGCTCCTCACGCATGTCCTTTATGTACTCCAGCACATGAGGGTAGTCGCGCCCATTAAGCAAGATCGATGCCTGTTTGGCAGCTACATTGACAGAGTACCCAGCCTTACGAGCGCAATCCGCGTTCGAATATATCCCCTCAACAATGTGTCTTGCGAAGGTAGTTTGTCGATTTGTAAGCGTTCGACCGTGTTCATCTTCAATCTTTTTCTTGTCAGTAGACATGTCAGCCCCGTTGTTTGTTACAGACAAGTTAAACCATCAGTGAGTACGGTGCAACGGCTACAATGTAGCGGCCTGCCAGTCCTATATAGGGCTTTTCTTCCCAGAAGTGTACTCAACGTACTCAAGTGTACTCAGGAATGGGCTATATAAAGAAGGTGTGGAGTACGGTGAGTACGGTGAGTACACTAGATTTGGAATATATTTTTAAAAAAAAATAAATAATCTAGAAATAACGTCTATAGTGTACTCACTGTCATCAGGACCAAGATCCGAGGACCGTGACCCAAGCCTCTTGAAAATAAAAACTTGACCTTTGACTAAATGTCAAATACTACTTGTGTGTAATAAACAAGTACCTCAATTAAATCACAAGGATATATATTATGCCAAAACAAACACCATTCAGCGAGCCGTCCATTTGGATCGAGCTTCCAGAGGCAAAGACCTTTGAGGAGGCAGAGATCAACTGTGAAGCAGTTAACAAGTTACTCAGGGATATGGGCTTAAAGCATGCGCATTTTCAAGCATCCAACGAGCAGCGGTACACCAACACCTTTTACAATTACGTTACTGGCGAGAGCGGTAGTTACGTTGAGCTCGAGGACCGTGGTCAGTGGTTCAGTGTACGGGTCCTGAGAAGTTACCTCGAGCTTTCTAAGAAGGGGGAAGTATAATGCCAAATCATTGCGACCAACAAGTCACGATCACAGGTCCACGGGCCTTGATCTCACAAATAGAAGACAACCTTAAATGTAAAGAGGCACGGTTCTGCGATTTGATAGCGCCGATGCCGTTCGAGATGTGGGTTGCTCCAGACCAAGGAAATGTTGGTGCTTGGTACGAGTGGCGCAACGAGAACTGGGGCACCAAGTGGGATGTCTGCGAGGTCGAGATTGAGACTGCACGAACAGAAATGAGCCCAGATAAACGTACCTTGGAGTTCAGATGTTGGACAGCTTGGGCTCCACCTATTCCTATCTGGGACAGGTTGGTTGACTTGGGGTGCAAGGTCGATGCCGATTACCAAGACGAGGGGGGCATGTTTGAGGGCACCTACAGAGACGGTTTGGACGAATGCTGGGTTCCAGCAGAGGATGAAGAGGAGGAAGAATAATGAAACAGCATTTAGCACTGGCACGACACGCGATCAACACAATGGGTTTCACTATATCTGTTGATGATGGCGATCCAGATGGAGAGTGCACAGTCGTGCGTTCCTCGAGCGTCAAGGAAGTTATTGATGCGTGTGAGGGTGTCGATGAAAGCCACATGTTCTTCTTTGATAAGGACGAAAAAGTTTCTTGGGCATTCATAGTTCTGGGCAACGATGGCGGAGACGAGGTCTGCGATTACGGCGAGGCAGATTGGATCGACGCATTTTTTGGAGAGGAAGTGTAATGCACAAAGTTTCAATCCTATGGGGAGAAAGCCCCGAAGATGGTCAAGAAGCGATTACCTACGAGTTCAACACTCAGGCGGAGTTAAACGCCTTCAACATGGGCATTTGTGAAATGGATGGATGGATGTGGTTCAACGACACAGTTGAAGAAGGTCACGTTCACAGGGAGGAAGTATAATGTCTATGACAGCGAAAATCAAACTACGGGACGTTGACAACAAAGTCATCTCGTCCACGTCTATCACCGCGGATCATTACGAAGACGGCCCCGATCCCGACGAATTTCTTAAAAACGCTTGGAAGATGGCCGATCAAATGGCAAACCACCTATCGTGTGCAGATGAGTGGCGGTTGACCTTAACCTTCGATTTAGATCTGCGGGAAACTTTTGAGGAGATGATGGCAAAAATCCCATGCCGTTGTAATGAGTGTGCGCCATGAACATGGTATGCGCCCACTTCATCGTGGAAAAATTGGATGAGATCTTAAAGGTAATTGAGGAGGACATTAAAATGAACCCTGATGTCGATGTGTTCTGCGATATTTGTGTCGAGGACTTACGGGGCGAGCTTATTCACAACATGGGCGTTGATGTCCATGCCGCATGGAAGGAGAAACAATAATGGGACGAATGAAAGAAGAGTTCATGCGGTTGCAAGAGACGCCGATCATGGACCCGTGTACCGAGTGCCATGGAGATGGGACCGTGCTTGAGGACGCACCGATGGCGCACAATTTCAACCGTGACGTTGGGTACATGGATACCAAGACCGTGACTTGTGGGACGTGCAACGGCGGTAAAGAAATGGAGCGCCTGTGTACTCAGTGCGAGGGTTGGGTGACGTTAATCGTGGGCGAGGACGCCACGATCTGTGAGGACTGTACCAATGAACCTCACTGACTTCGCCGCGTTGATTGGCTTTGCCTGCGGGATTATCGTAGGCGGAGCAATCTGTTTTTTTACTTTAACTTTTTTATGGGTGTGTTGAACATGAGTAGTCAAGATATGGATCGTCTGTTGGACGAGGTATTCGCAAAAGTATTCGGGAGTAGATGGTGATGGCTAAATGGAAAGAAATACCGTTGGGCATACCATTGTGGTTAGATTGTAGGCTGAAACAAAAGTTCGATAAAATGGACGCGCTCGCCGCGCTTCAAGAAACTAAGCAAAAAGAATGTAGCCAGTGTGGCGGAAAGGGCAATGCCGCACCCTTCGGACGTGACATAGGGGAATTGTATGGCGAGTGGCTGGCTTGCGAAGATTGCAACGGGTCGGGAAAAATTAACATCAAGGAGGATTGGTGATGTACCAAGTGACATGGGAAAACACGAGTAGCGTACCAGCCAGGAACTACATGATCCTGGAAACGTGGGCCGAGGTTGAAGACTGGCTGGAAGTTGCCAAACATAAGCACAGTTACTGGACTGTTGCCATGATCCTTGACGGGAGCGATGAGCAGGCTCAAGTGCCGGACGGTGACCTCGATGAGAAGGGTCGTTGGATTGCTTGCTTAAACCTGATGATGCCAAACAACTTAACCTCAGAGGAGATTGCGTCTAGCCTAATGAGCTTGGCCTCCATGTATCTGGGCAAGAAGGACATGGCGCTGGCCTTCACTTCTATTGGTCGCATGCTGACCGTAGTGAACGAGGCTCAAGACTCAATCCCAAAAGGGAGCATGCACTAATGGCCGATAGTGATCTGACGGCGTTTCAAGCCTCACAACTACAGTTCTTA
>Ga0209383_1001904_pt1 | contig 12733 bp, 12 predicted proteins | sample CoawatmetaG02DNA_FD_187510 | JGI IMG/M metagenome (GOLD analysis project Ga0209383, IMG submission 187510) | Marine microbial communities from the West Antarctic Peninsula - Coastal water metaG029-DNA (SPAdes) (version 2) | ecosystem: Environmental > Aquatic > Marine > Coastal ... | reverse complement strand
TTTTTTCTAATTCATCAATAATTTTTCCAGAACCTTTAATCTTAAAGTGCATATAGATGCCTTTTTTATTCTTTTTAATAATGTAAGCTAAATTTAACAAACCCCAATCTTCAGTTTGTACTATTTCACCCTCATTTTTTTCTACTATTTTAGAATATTTTTCTGTTAATTGCTTAACTTGAGCCGGGCTGGTATCTTGTCTAGCAACTATTGTGTGTTCGTATAAATTCATAATTGTTCTTTAATAAAAAGTGAGGATATACTATTATAATTATTGAATTACAACACTTAAAACCACAATAAACTTTAGATATTTAAATGTTTTCTGTTATTTTTCCAGGTCAAGGCTCACAATTAGTAGGAATGGGTAAAGACTTACATGCCAAATATAGCTTAGTTCAAGATCTATTCAAGGAAGCAGATGATACACTTGGTTTCTCAATATCAAATCTTATCTTAAATGGCCCTAAAGAAGAATTAGACTTAACTGAAAATACTCAACCAGCAATATTTTTGCTCAGTTATTCAATATTCAAGTTAATCAAAGAAGAGTTCAAAATTGATTTAGATAAAGCAAAATTTTATGCAGGACATTCTTTAGGAGAGTACTCAGCATTAACTGCAGCTGGCTCATTATCATTTTCGGATACTTTAAAAATATTAAAAATTAGAGGTAATGCGATGCAAAACTCTGTTCCAAAAGGAGTGGGTGGAATGGTTGCAGTTCTAGGTTCTGAAATTGAAATAATAAAAAAAATCATTGATGAGAATAAAGATAAATACGAATGCTTTATTGCAAATGATAATTCTATAGGTCAAATGGTATTAAGTGGAAAAACTGAAGACCTAGATAGAATTATGGTTGATTTGAAGGCTTCAAATATTAAAAATATTAAATTACCAGTTAGCGCTCCATTTCATTGCAAACTAATGAATAATGCGACACTTGTAATGAAAGAAGAAATAGCAAAATTAAATTTTAACGAACCTAAAAATATTCTTATTTCAAATGTAACAGGAAAAGAAATATCCAATTCAAATGAACTAAAAGAATTGCTAGTTAAGCAAATTGAAAGCAGTGTTTGTTGGCGAGAGAGCGTTCTATTAATGATTGAGAAGGGTGTTACAGAGTTTATAGAAATAGGACCTGGTAAAGTTTTATCAGGATTAATAAAGAGAATTGATAGAAATGTTAAAGTTAGTGCAATAAATTCAGAAGAAGATATAAAGTTAATCAATATCAATGAATAGTTTAAAAGATAAAAATGTTATAGTAACAGGTGCCACAGGTGGAATTGGTAATTCTATAGTTGAAAAGTTAAGTCAAAATGGTGCAAATATTTTAGCTACTGGCACAAGAATTGAAAAACTAGAAGAACTAAAAGAAAAATTTGATAATATAAAAATTCTTAAATTTGATATTTCTCAACATGATAAAATTGAAGAATTTATAGAAAATGCTACAAAAGAACTAGGTGGGTCATTAGATTGCATTGTTAATAATGCAGGTATTACCAAAGACAACTTAACTATTAGAATGAGCTTAGAAGAGTGGTCAAAAGTTATAAATATTAATTTAACCTCCACATTCTTAATGTGTAAATATTCAATAAAAAAAATGTTAAAAAATAAATCTGGAAAAATTATCAATATAACCTCTGTTGTTGGGCATACTGGCAATGCTGGACAAGCAAACTACACGGCATCTAAGGCAGGAATAGTTGCAATGTCAAAAAGCTTGGCAATTGAATATGCAAAAAAAAATATCAATGTTAATTGCATATCTCCAGGCTTTATAAGCACTGCTATGACAGACCAAATAGATGAAAAATTTAAAGAAACAATAATTGCTAAAATTCCATCTAATAGACTAGGTAAACCTGAAGATATAGCTAATGCAGTTTATTTCTTTAGCTCAGACCTGTCAGACTATATTAATGGAGAAACACTCCATGTTAATGGTGGTATGTATTTGGGTTGACAAAACTACTTTTTGAACTAATAACGAAATATAACAAAAAGGAACATTATGTCAGATGAAATTTCAAGCAAAGTAAAAAAAATTGTAGCAGATCACTTAGGTATTGATGAAGCTAAAGTATTAGACGATTCGAGCTTCATAGATGATCTTGGAGCAGATAGTTTAGATACAGTTGAGTTAGTAATGGCTTTTGAAGAAGAATTTGGTTCAGAAATTTCAGATAGTGAAGCTGAAAAAATTCTTACTGTAGGTGATGCTGTTAACTTTATATCAGGAAAAGCAAACTAGAAATTAAATGTCCATAAAAAAAGATGGGATAATGGTAATTTTATCATCCCCATCTGGGGCAGGTAAAACAACGTTAGTAAAAATTCTTTCTAAAAGAAAAAATTTTCATATTTCAGTTTCTCATACCACAAGAGAACCTAGACTTAACGAAATTACAGACAAAGACTACTACTTTGTTGATCATGATAAATTTGAAAGTTTAATAAAGAATGAAGAATTCTTAGAATACGCAAAAGTATTTAACCATCTTTATGGAACAACTAGAACACCAGTTATTGAAAAATTAGAAAAAAGTGAAAATGTAATATTTGACATTGATTGGCAGGGAGCTGATCAAATCAAGAATAAAAAATTAAATTATAAATTAATTACTTTTTTTATTCTACCTCCTAGCAAAGGGATACTATTTGAAAGACTATCAAATAGAGACATGAAAGATAAACTAATAGTAGAAGAACGCATGAAAGAATTTAGTAGAGATGTTTTGCATTGGATTAATTACGATTATGTAATTATTAACGACAATCTGGAGGAATGTTATTCTAAAATTAGCAGTTTAATTGATGCTGAAGTCAACAATGGTTCAAAAGACTACGATAAAGATTTCATCAGGAAACATGTTGAAAAGCTAACTTCTTAAGTCTTCATATTCTTTTACAAGTTTAAAATATAATTCTGGCTCAAGGTTTTGAGGTCTAAGACTAAGATCAATACCAAATTTTTCTGCAACTTTTTTGCCATTATCGAAAACTTGATTGAAGGGTTTTTTTAACATCTTCCTTCTTTGACTGAAAAATATTCTAGTAATCTTTTCAAGGTTTTTAGGATCTTTTAATTCAAAGAAATTTTTTTTGGGGGTGAATAAAAGCAAAGAACTATCAATTTTGGGTCTTGGTGAAAAGCTTTGTGGCTTAATATCTATTATTTTTTTTACATTAAGTTTCCAGCTAGTTAAAATTGACAGGCGACCATACTTAGAGTTATTAAATTCAGATATAATTCTATCAGCCACCTCTTTTTGAAACATCAAAACCAGACTTTCAAACCAAAAATTCGATCCAATATTTAGAATCCATTTAGATAGAATTTTTGTAGATATGTTATATGGTAAATTACCAAAGACAGACAGTTTTTGGTCTGAGATCTCATCTTCAGATATTTTTAAAATATCATCATTGATAATTTCTATTTCAGTATCAAACTTTTCTTTTAATAATATGGCTAAATCATCATCTTTTTCCACAACGTAGAGTTTTTTGGGTTTTTGTTTTAAAATATAGGTGGTTAGATTTCCACTGCCAGGCCCAATTTCTAAAACATCCCTGTTAGCAATGTCAGTTATGGATACAATCTTTTCAAGAACTTCTCTATCTATCAAGAAGTTTTGTCCAAGACTTTTTTTTGCTTTTATGAACACTTATTGATCCAAAAACTTTAAGGCTTGAATTAAACTTTTTGGATCAGATAAATTTTTACCCAACATAGAATGATTTGGTCCATGATCAGGTGAAATACGAGTAAACGGTAAGCCCAAGGTAATATTAATTGCATCAAAATTAAATAAAGCCTTCATTGGAGAGAGTACTTGATCATGATACATGCCAATAACTACATCATAATTTTTTAATAATGATTTGGTAAAAATTGTATCAGCAGGGAAGGGGCCATTTATTTTGGTGTTTTTTAATCTTAATTTTTTTATAGCTGGAATTATGATACTATTTTCTTCTGAGTTTTGAAAATTACTCTCACAGTGAGGATTTAAGCCAGTTATTGCAATTCTTGGAAGTTTATTAAATTTTTTTTTATAAAAATTATTAATGAGCTTAACCTGCATATATATTTTTTGTTTCGATATTTCTTTATGAACATTTTTTAATGGAAGATGTGTTGTTAATGGACTAACTGATAAATTTTTATTAAATATTAGCATTCCAACTTTACCTTTTTGATTAGTTTTCTCAGCTAAATATTCTGTAATACCTAGAATTTTTCCTTTTAAAAAAGACTTTTTCGAAATGGGACCGTTAATAAATTTAGAAAAATTATTTTGATGAATAATTTTTAAGGCAACTTCAAAAGATTTTTTGATATACCCATTAGATCTGCTAGAGATCTTCTCAAAACAATTATCAAATCTATAATCAACATTGATTAAATTAATTTTTTTATTATCTAATTTGCTAAATTGATTAAAGTATTGATTAATAGAATTAATTTTAAAATTAAACCCCAACTTTATCATTTGTTGTTCTAGTAGTTTTTGTGAAACAATAAGTAGTAGTGGATTTTTGTACCGATGATTTTCTATACTTTTAAAAAAAATTTCTAAAAAAATACTATTCGGTTCACCAGCTACAATAATTATTGGGTGCTTACCTCTATTCATTAAACCCAATATTTTTTTTCACTTTATTAAAGTATATTTTAGAGTATTGGTTTAGCTGTCTATTTTGCTCATAACTAATCATTTTTTTTAGTTCTTGATCATAATTAATTTTATTTTGTAATTTTTTTACTTCATTAATTCTTAATATTAATATTCCATTAGGTAAAATTATAGGTTTTGAAATTTCACTTACTTTAAGTTTTAAGATTTTATCTAAGATTTTTTGATTTAATGATTTTTCTTGTATCCATCCTAGATTTCCACCTATTTTTGCAGTGTCTGAAATGCTATAGATTGATGCACTATTTTCAAAACCAGCTTTAACAATACTTTCTTTTATTTCTTTATATTTTGTTTCAATATTATTCTTATTTTCTACCTCATATACAATTTCAGATAAATTATATTCTATAATTTCTTTTTTAATGCCATTCGTTATTTTGTATTTTAAATTTTCTTCATCAATTTCTATTTTTGATATATATTTTCTAATAATCAATTCATTCCACAATGCATCAATAGCTAATTTTTTTTTTACTTCTTCAATGTTCAGATCATAAGTTTTCAAATATAGATTAAATTCTTCTAAAGATTCTAAATTTAAGCTTGTATAAATTTTATTCAAAAGAGCATCTATATAATTTTCATTAATACTCAAATCTGAATACGTTTTAGAAATTTCAATTTTTTTAATCTTTTCTTTAATTATTGATTCTTTTGAAATAGTAAAAATTCTTTCTTTATCTAATTCCTTTAATTTACTATTTAGAGCTACAAGATACTTAAATTCATTTTTAATATCAATATTGGTTATTATTTCATTTTCTATAGTGTAGATTATTTTTGCTTCCAAAGCCGTTGAGGGACTAAAGTTGAAATAAAAAAATATTATACATATGATTTTTTTCATTAATCTATTCTATCTTTATTTAAGAGCATTTTATCAGGTGAAAAAGTTGTAAGAGGTACAATTGTTATTGAAAAAAATAATTCTTCCTGGGGTTTTATGTCTCTATCTACATAATACTGTTTTTTGTAATTAATACTTGCAATCAAGCAATCATTTTTATATTCGTAAAGTAAATCATAATATTCCGTTAGGCTAAGAGTTCTATTCCTTCTTGTTTTAAACGAAAGAGAGCTTTCATCATTAAAATTAAATAATGATTCATTTGATATAACGTTAGAATTACCAACTACACCTCTTTCCTCTAAATAAGTAAATTCAGATGAAAAATTATTTAAATCAAGAATTGTTTTCATAGAATTGTACTCAAATTTATTTAAATCATCATTTATTGAAAAATCATATTTTATTGAAAGGACATCTGATGGTTTATATGTTGCTTGACCAAAAAGATTTGATCTCTTTTTATTTAATGTGCTTTTGGTAGGTATTTTTTCTTCACGGTTTAATCTAAGTACAGTTGCAAGTTTAAAATCCAAATAATCTGCAATTTCTTTGATGTCTGCATTCATTACTTTTTGTTTTTTAAAATTTATTCCAAGAGTAATACTTTCACCTGCCTCAAAAGAGTCTCCCAAACTAAATCTTTCTATATTATAGATATTACCTACATTTATCCTCCTTTTTTCACTGCTATAATCTTTCATTTCGTGCGGACTAAATCTGAATGATACTTTTGGCTCTAAAGTATTATAATATTTATTTGTTTTTTTTATTAATGGTAAAGAAGTGTTGAATGCATAGGCACTCATTAGTTCAGATTGCGGACTTGATTTATAGTTAGTGTTTTTTTTCCCAACAGAGTTAAGATTTTTTAACAAAATATCAAAATTACTTTTAATTCCAACATCAGAAAACATAGCAAAAGAATTAAAACTTAAATTATTAGTTATTGATGATGAAAGAACATTAGTTTGATTTAATGAGTTACTTCCATTAGAACTAAAATTAAAACTACCATCAATATTTTCAGCACCAAAATTTTTTGAAAAACTGTAACTTGGAAAAACATATTGATATCTATCACTATTCTCACCACTTAAAGTTTCGTACATTGCAATTGAAGTCTGAAAATCATAATTATCATGATATAAATTCATTGTAATATCCGATTTAAGTGATTTACCCACACCAATTAGTAGAGGAGAAGGTAAGTTGAATTTTTTTAAATAGGTATCATTTGAAACTTTATTAAAATTGATTTGGAGATTACTTTGTAAAAAATTTTCTAAACCAAGGTCAACTTTACTGTTAACAAAAAAGTGAGATTTACTATCATCTTTATCAATAGGAATAGTGGCATAATTCTTTGCAATACTAAAATCTATTATGGTATTAGATTTTTTTGTTTGTTGTCTATATTCATTTTGTAATAGTAATATTTTATTGTCATACCACCTTGGTTTAATTGTAATATCTTTATGCTCAGAGATAACCAAGAAATAAGGTGTATATATTGAAGCCCCCAAACTATCAGAGCTACCAAGTGTTGGTTTTAGAAGACCTGATTGTCTTTTTACACTAGGATCTGGATGAAAAAATTTTGGAAAATAAACAACTGGTATATCGTAAATACTAAGCCAGGAATTAGTATAAGTAATTTGTTTTTTTATCTTGTCATGTTTAATTTCTTTTGATTTAATTTTCCATGGGGGGCATTTATCATTTTTTTCACAAGACGTGAACACCCCTTTTTTAAAGTATGTATTATGCTCATCACCGTATGACGATACAGATTTAAGCCTAGGATCATTTTTATCATCATCAAATAAACTTTTATGAAATACAAGACTTGTGTCTGAGGCTAAAAATTTATTATCCTTAAAGTTAAAAATCCCTTTGTCAAAAAAAAATTTGTCACTTTTATTTGTATTATTCTCTGTTGTAACATGAATTTTTTTTCCTTTTAAAATTTCTTTATTAATTGAATAATTAAATTCATTTAGCTCATAAATTGTATCATTATAAGTATCTACAATTATTGATGGCTTTAAAGAGGAGAGAATCATTTCATTTCTTAGAAGTTTAATGTCATGTCCTTCTATTTGGTATCTGTTTGAAATTTTAATTAGTGTTTTACCTTCTGTATAAATTATCTCTTTATTCTTAAGATAAAAAATCACATTTGCATTGATCTTTATATTTTTCTTAATGTCTACAATCTGGGCATTTCCATATGCTTTTAGTTGATTTGTTTTCTTAAAATAATCAAAATTATCAGAGGTTACTTCAACTTCTTCAGATGTTTCTATTTTACCTCTTTTAGTACCTTTGTAGATATTTCCATTATCGGTAACTTCTATTTCTGTTATGTTGAAAATAAATTCATCACTAGCAGCCAAATTAACAAAACTTAATGACAATATTAAGGTTATAATTATTTTTGAAAAATTATTTATCATTTAACTTTATTATAGAGATCATATTTATTATTGATAATATAATTAAAGGTAGGATTACAGAAAGAATTATTGGGATTCTTTCACTTGTACCCAGCACATTGAAAAAATAATTAATATAATAGACAATAACTGATACAAAAATGCCTAGTGTAATCTTATATATTGATTTTTTTTGATAACCTATGCCATACATGATCACAGCAGAAAATATGGTCATTAAAGTTAAGTACACTGGATATGAAATTATTTTATAAAGTTGGGCATCAATACTAACTATTGAGTAGTTAAGTAGCTTATAATTTTTTCTTAAGTTTAATAAATCCATTATACCTAGTGAAGACATATTTGAAAATAGACTATTTATTTTTTCAAGATCAAAATTAGATTTCATTTTAATTTTATTCTCAATTTTAATGATATTATCCTTTGAAATTATAGGATTTAATATTATCCAACTAGCTTTTGAAATATTTACTTTTGCACTTTGTATAGTTCTAATGATTTCAAAATCTTTAGAAAATTGAGAAATTGAAACATTAAGTAAAAACTCATTTTTAATTTTGTTAGCGTTAATTATATTAATTTGATTATCAATCTCATCCTTAATCCACAAGCCATTTTTAGTAATCACAGCCAGATATTTTCCATCATCTGCATATCTATTTTTAATTAGTAAATAAGAATTTTTCATAAATGCTGACAAGTTATAAAAAAAGATTACAAATAATAATCCAAGGAAAAATGAATATAGGCTGATTATTTTGAGGATCTTGTGGTTGTTTAAGCCACTATATTTAAAGATTTCTAACTCATTTTTATTAATTAGTCCTATAAAAAAAATTTGAGTAGAAATTAAAAAAATAAAAGGAAGTATTTCGAATAAAACAGAAGGTGAATTTAAAAAAGCTAAAAAAAATTGATAAGTAAAACTCAAATCAGAATCTTTAAAATAATCAGCTTGTTCAAGTATATTTGTCAACAAAACAACTCCAAAAAAAATAAAAAAAATTTTTAAAAAAGAGGTGGTAAAAAGATTTAATAAAAATTTTATATAAGTTTTCATTATTTTTTTATTTTTAGGTTAGTTAAAAAATAAATGTACATTAAAAAAAATAAAAAAATAGGTAGCAAATAGATAAAAAGGTTATATGAAAAATTAGTACCAATAAGTTTTGAGGAACTTTCTATAAAAAAAATAAATAGAAACCCAAAAATATATATTTTAAATTTATAAATCCTAAAATAATAACTGTCTTTCGATTTTAGTATTAATAAAAGAGCAATCATAATTAAAATTATATTGTAAAAGGGTTTAATCAATCTTCCATATAATTCTTTAATAATGTTTTCTTTATTTCCAACTGAACAGTTGCTAATACTTTTAGATGAGTAAAGAGTTTTTTCCCCAGTATTTTCTTTATGTAAAGTTGATAAGCATTGAATATGATGTTTTGTAGAGGTTTCCTGATTTTTTGGAGTGGAAACAGTCCTGCTACTGAATTTACTTATATCAATATCAATATCTGTAAATCTAAATTCTGAAATTTTTCCTTTATCATTAATAATTGATTTTCCATTATATAAAGTTAACATTTTTTTATTACCGTATACTTTGGATATTCCAGTTTTTCCGTAAGTGATCTGATAGCTATCAGTTTGAGTCTTTTCTTTTAAGAATATATTCTTTAATTCACCATCTTCATTTTTATCTTCAAAATAGATTGTTAAATTTTTTACAACATCGTTAAATTTTTTAGGCTTAAGTGCACTTTCAAAAAAATCTAAGTTAGAATTTTTGATAAATGATCTTGCTTTATATTGAGATAATGGTGCAATAATGCTGGCAAGTATTAAATTTAGAAGCACAAATAATAAAGAAAATTTTATAAAAAAATTTATAAATCTAATTTTATTTATTCCAATATTCCAGAATATAACTAATTCATTATTATTTTCATATTTTATCAAAATATATATAGTTGATAAAAACAACGCAAAAGGAAATATTCTACTAATAATTTTAGGAAAATTAAGTAATGTGTAATTAAAATAAACTAAAAATCCATGACCATCTTGCACTACAAAATCTAAATAATTAACAGCCTGTAAAACCCAAATTATAGTGCTAATTGTGAAAATAGTTAAAAGAAAAAATTTAATACAATCTTCAGCTATTTTTCTAAAAATAATTTTTTTCATTGAAATATGATAATTTTGTTCATATATAGCATTCAACTGATTAAGAGTGTATTTAAAATTTATGTCTATTAGAATTAACTATTCAAATAAAGCTATAAGTAAGCTTTCAACTAATCTTGTATTATTTGTTGATGAAAATTTCAATATTAGTGGGTTAAAAAAAATAATTTCAAACATTGAGTTTTCTTACATATCAGATTTGTTAAAAACTAGTGATTTGAAAAAAAACTTACTTTTTTTTGAAATTAATTCTAAAAAGAAAATATTTTTAGTCTCTATTAAAAAAGATTTAAAAAATTGTGATATAGAAAATTTAGGAGCTAAATTTCATAGTTACATAAATTATGATAAAAAAAACGAGTATTTTATAAATTCAGATACCATTAGTAGTAAAATAGAAAATTTTATAGGATATTTCCTTCATGGATTAAAATTAAAATCATATGAATTTAATATTTACAAATCAAAAAAAAATAAAAAAATTGTTTCTATAAATGTTGTGGGTAATAAGAATAGAATATCTACTCGAGATTATTTAAGATTTAAAGCCCTAGAAGAAGGAAGTTTTTTTGCAAGAGACCTTGTGTCGGAACCAGGAAATATCTTGCACCCTGATGAATATGCAAAAAGAATAAATTCACTTAAAAAATTTGGTTTAAAAATAAATATATACGATGAAAAAAAATTAAAAAAACTTGGAATGAATGCTTTACTTGGTGTAGGACAAGGAAGTATTCGAGGATCATATCTTGTAACAATGGAATGGAATGGAGCAAAAAATAACTCTAATCCTCTAGCTTTTGTAGGAAAAGGAGTTTGTTTTGACACTGGTGGTTACTCGTTAAAACCAGCAAAGTTTATGGAAGACATGACTTATGATATGGCTGGCTCTGCTACAGTTGTAGGACTGATGAAAAATTTAGCATTAAGAAAAGCAAAAATTAATGCAGTAGGTGTTGTGGGGCTGGTTGAGAATATGGTGAGTGGAAATGCTCAAAGACCTGGTGATATTGTTAAGTCTTACAGTGGCAAGACAATAGAAATATTAAATACAGATGCTGAAGGTAGATTGGTTTTGGCTGATGCTTTAACTTTTACTGAAAAAAAATTTAAACCTAAATTTATGGTTGATTTAGCAACTTTAACTGGTGCTATTATAGTTTCATTGGGCTCTGAATATGCAGGTCTATTTTCAAACGACGATAAATTGTCAAAACAATTATTAGAAGCAGGTGATAAAGTGGAAGAAAAATTATGGAGAATGCCTCTGCATAAAAACTTTGACAAACTTATAGATTCAAAAAATGCAGATATGCAGAATATTAATTATGTAGGTGGTGCGGGATCTACAACTGCAGCACAGTTTTTACAAAGATTTATTTTAAATAAAACACCATGGGCCCACTTAGATATAGCTGGTATGGCATTTTCAAAATATGGTGGTGCCTTAAACTCAGGTGGAGCAACTAGTTATGGAGTAAGATTATTAAACCAACTAATAGAGGATAATTATGAGTAATACAGAGCAAACACTATCAATCATTAAACCTGATGCGGTTGAAAGAAATTTAGATAATGAAATCAAAGAAATATTTATAAATAAAGGTTTTAAAATTGTTAAAGATAAAAAAATTCAGATTGCTAAAGCTGAAGCAGAACAGTTTTATAAAGTTCATGAAACAAAACCTTTTTACAATGATTTATGTGCTTATTTGTCATCAGGACCAATAGTTGTGATGGTGCTTGAAAAAGAAGGTGCAGTTTTAGGAAATAGAGAGTTAATGGGTGCAACTAAACCAGAAGATGCCGCAGAAGGAACTATAAGAAAAAAATATGGAATTTCTATTGATAAAAATTCTGTACATGGTTCTGATAGTGTTGAAAACGCTAAAATCGAGATTGATTTTTTCTTTAAAGATTAATTAAATATTTTTTTTATAGCTGCAGGGTAGAGCTTATGTTCTTGTCTTAGAACTTTTTTAGCTAAAGATATTGAAGTATCTTTTTTTGAAATTTTAACTTCTTTTTGTTGAATAATTTTTCCAGAATCAAGTTTTGCTGTTACAAAATGAACAGTGCAACCAGCTACCTTATCTTTATTTTGTATAGCTTTAGTGTGAGTATCAAGTCCTTTGTACTTTGGTAGTAATGATGGATGTATATTAACTATTTTTCCACTAAACTTTTTAATAAAACTTTTAGATAAAATCCTCATAAAACCAGCAAGACAAATAAATTTTATATTATCTTTATTTAGTAAATTTAATATTTTTTCTTCAGATATTTTAGAGTCTTTAAAACTTGATATAAATCTTTTGATATTAAATTGATTTGAAAATTTTAAGCCTTTGGCTTTTAAAGTATTTGAAAAAATTAAATCTATAGATATAGGTGAATTTTTTATTTTAGAAAATTTTATTAAATTTTTTAAATTACTTCCAGTTCCAGATATAAAAACTGCTGTTTTAATCTTTTTAAGACCAGTCAATTTTACCATTAAGCTTAAC
>Ga0209383_1001902_pt1 | contig 12735 bp, 16 predicted proteins | sample CoawatmetaG02DNA_FD_187510 | JGI IMG/M metagenome (GOLD analysis project Ga0209383, IMG submission 187510) | Marine microbial communities from the West Antarctic Peninsula - Coastal water metaG029-DNA (SPAdes) (version 2) | ecosystem: Environmental > Aquatic > Marine > Coastal ... | reverse complement strand
TTGATTGATCTAGATATATTGTGTTCATTTTTTCCCTTCGTTGTGATTATACAACAGGTTCTTTGGGTATATTCTCAGCTTTTTAAAGCACCCCAGAAACTGATATTCTAAATAAGAAGAATATAAAGTTTTATTAAATTAGAGATTTAATTAAGTCAATTTTTTACTGACAAATTTTAATTAAATAGACCAAAAAGTGTATATATATCTCAATTAATTGTAATAAGAGTATTAATAACTATATACCCCCTATCAATGTCCGAAAATCAAATAATTATTAGTGACCTATCAAAAGTATATGACAATAGCTTTAATGCGCTCAAAAAAGTTAACCTTAAGGTCAAACGAGGTGAAATCCTTGCAATGCTTGGACCAAATGGAGCGGGTAAAACAACTTTAATTAGTATAATTTGTGGGATAGTCACTCCGTCATCTGGAACAGTTACTATTGATGGTTTTGATATTATCAAAGATTACCGTGAAACAAGATCCAGAATTGGAATGGTTCCTCAAGAGTTAAATCTAGAATCTTTTGAAACTGTTTTTGATACAGTCTCTTATTCAAGAGGGCTTTATGGTAAATCTCCAAAACCAGAGCACATTGAAAAAATTTTAAAAGACTTAAGTTTGTGGGATAAAAAAGAGCAAAGATTAAGACAATTATCTGGTGGAATGAAGAGAAGAGTTTTAATTGCGAAAGCTTTATCTCATGAACCAAAAATATTATTTTTAGATGAACCAACAGCGGGTGTTGATGTTGAGCTTAGAAAAGATATGTGGTTAGTGGTTGAAGAGTTAAGAAAAACTGGGGTTACTATTATTTTAACCACTCACTATATTGAAGAAGCTGAAGCTATTGCTGACCGTGTAGCAGTGATTAATCAAGGTGAAATTATTATAGTTGAAGATAAAAAAGAATTAATTAAGAAAATGGGTCATAAAAAATTAACAGTAGAGCTTCAAGATAAAATTATAAAAATTCCAGAGGGACTATCTAAATATAATTTAGATATAGGTAAAAATAATATGTCTTTAGTTTATACTTATAATGTTCAAGCTGAAAAAACTGGCATTACTGATTTATTGAAAGGCATAAAAGATGCGGGCTTAAAATTAAAAGACCTGATAACAGAACAGAGTTCATTAGAAAAAATTTTTGTTGATTTAGTTAAGGAGAATAATGAAAATTAATTATTATGGATTTAAAGCTATTTATCTTCATGAGATGAATAGGTTTAGAAGAACTTTAGGGCAATCTCTTCTTTCACCCGTAATATCTACATCGTTATATTTTGTTGTTTTTGGTTCTGTAATTGGAAGTTATATTCAAAAAATAGATGGTGTTAGTTATGGTTCATACATAGTGCCTGGTTTGTTGATGCTTACTTTATTAACTCAAGCAATAAGTAACACGTCTTTTGGAATATTTTTTCCAAAATTTAATGGAACTATTAATGAAATTTTAGCAGCACCTATTTCGTCACTTGAAATTGTTCTTGCTTTTGTTGGAGCTGGGGCAACCAAAACATTAATTGTAGGAGCCGTAATATACTTAACTGCTTCATTTTTTGTAGATGTGACAGTTGAATATCCTCTACTAATGATTTTCTTATTAATATTAGTTTCGTTTACCTTTGCTTTATTTGGGTTTTTGATTGGAGTTCTTAGTTCAAACTTCGAGCAAATGTCTATTGTCCCATCACTAGTTATTACACCAATGGTATTTCTGGGTGGGAGTTTATATTCTTTAGATATGCTACCTCCTATTTGGCAAACTGTAAGTTATTTTAATCCGGTAGTTTATTTAATTGATGGATTAAGATTTTCATTTTATGGAATATCAGATTTTGATATTTGGATAAGCGTAGGATCTATGGTGTTATTTTTAATGATTTGTGTGATCTCTGTTTCAGTATTATTGAAAAAAGGTTACAATATCAAAAATTAGTATTTTAACGTAGAAATTATATCAATAAACAGTATTATTAGATTATTATGTTATCTTACATATTACCCTTTATAGGCCTAATTGTTGTTGTGGTGTTTATCCATGAGTATGGGCATTATTACTTTGCTAAACGATTTGGTGTAGGAGTTACTGATTTCTCTATAGGTTTTGGCAAAGAAATGTTTGGTTGGAACGATAAGTCAGGCACACGTTGGAAGTTTTGCATCATACCACTGGGGGGATATGTTAAATTTTTTGGTGATAGAAATGTTTATAGCCAAGCTGACAATGATAAAATTATAAAAGAATATAATAAAGAAGATCAAAATAAATTGTTTGTATTAAAGCCTTTATATCAAAGAGCCTTAATTGTATTTGGTGGTCCATTAGCTAATTTTTTATTAGCTATTTTGATATTTTTCTCTGTTTATACTTTTGCTGGAAAAGACTTTACTCCAGCAGTTATTAATGAGGTTCAAAAAGATAGCCCCGCAATGGTAGCGGGTCTAAAAGACAATGATATTATAGTCTCAATAGATGGGAATAAGGTTAAAAGTATTATGGAAGTATCCAAGTTTATCATGATGTCTACAGATGAATTTATTAATTTTACAGTAAACAGGTACGATCAAGACTTAACCTTTAAAGTAAAACCAAACATTGTTAAAGGTGAAGATAACCTTGGAAATAAAATTAGTAAACGTATGGTTGGTATTAAGCTCGGAGCCTACAATAATGAGGTAAATCACGTTAAACTTGCTCCAGCTAAAGCTCTATTCTATGCAGTAAATGAAGTGTATTATGTGAGTGCTTCTTCTCTTAAATATATTGGTAGCATGATTGTAGGTAATGGAGATACTTCTCAGCTAGGTGGGCCAATCAGAATAGCAAAAATCAGTGGCCAAGTTGCCGAATTTGGTATCTTACCATTTATAAGCCTTATGGCTTACATTTCTATTAGCTTAGGGTTGATAAATCTGTTTCCAATTCCAATGTTAGATGGTGGACACCTAATGTTTTATTTTATTGAAAAATTATTAGGACGCCCTTTGTCTCAAAAAACACAAGAAGGTTTTTTTCGAATCGGAATGTTTTTATTGTTATCATTGATGTTTTTTACAACGTTTAATGACCTAAAAGACGTTGGTTTATTTAAGTTTTTTAATAATTATATTTCTTAAATAATCCTTTAAAATCAACATTAATTTAACAATTCACCATATATGGGGGTTTTTAATTTAAGAGGCACTAATAAAAAGCTTGATTTATGGGCTTTAATGTAAATTATGTGAAAATAACCAATAAAACCGGAGCTAAAAAATGAACAAAAAACAATTAATAGCACAACTTTCAGGTTCTTTAAACCTAAGTAAAGCTGATGCTGAGCGTACTTTTGATACAATAACAAATACTATTCTAGATGCTTTAAAAGGTGACGATACAGTGAAAATTGCTGGATTTGGTACTTATAAAGTAGCAAAAAGAAAAGCTAGAGTTGGAAGAAATCCAAGAACTGGAGAGCAAATTCAAATCGGTGCTTCTCAAAAAGTTAAATTCTTACCAGCTAAGTCACTTAAAGAAATGTTCAACAAATAGTTGATTCTAAAATTAATTAACAGCCTTTTACAGAAATGTAATAAGGCTGTTAGTATATGCAAATATTGCATAACTCTTTTTCCTCATAAACAATAGTCATAAGTTTAAGCCTCATTATAAGAAGACTCTAAAAAGGGAGGTCTTAATGACTAAAGTAAAAAAAATAATATCAATATTTTTGTTGGGTCTATTTTTTCTTTTAGGTCTAACAAGTGTTGGAAGTGCGGAGACAACAGTTTCTGCTGAAGTTCAATACATTTTTAATACATTTTCATTTTTAGTATGTGGATTTTTAGTTATGTGGATGGCAGCAGGTTTTTGTATGCTAGAGTCAGGGCTAGTGACCACAAAAAGTGTTTCAACGATTGTTGCAAAAAATATTGGAAAATTTTCAATTGTTGCGATAATTTTTTATTTAGGTGGATATAATCTTGCATACGGAATACCTGAGGGTGGCTTCATTGGTTCATTTACTCCATGGACATTAACAGATTCACTTGAACAAGGTTATTCAGGAAGTGCAGATTGGTTTTTCCAAATGTTATTTGTTGCAGCAACATGCTCTATTGTTTCAGGTGCTGTAGCAGAGAGAATAAAAATTTGGCCTTTCTTTATCTTTTCTGCAATCTTAGGTGGATTAATTTATCCAATTACTATGGGTTGGCAGTGGGGTGGTGGCTGGTTAGCTTTACTTGGATTCTCTGACTTTGCAGGCTCTACTTTAGTTCATGCTTGTGGTGGTGCAGCTGCATTAGCTGGTGTAATATTAGTAGGCGCTAGAAAAGGAAGATTTAGTCCAAAAGGTGATGTAAAAACTATGGAACCTTTTGCGGCTTCTTCAATTCCATTAACGGCTCTTGGAACATTCATTTTATGGATGGGTTGGTACGGATTTAATGGTGGTTCACAATTAGCTTTAGGAACATTTGAAGATGCAAATGCAATGTCTAAAATATTTATGAATACTCATTTAGCAGGCGCAGCAGGATGTGTTACAGCGGCTTTAGTTACAAGGCTGATTGGTGGAAAAACTGATGTTGTAATGATGTTAAATGGTGCTCTTGCAGGTTTAGTTTCTATCACAGCAGAACCTTTAGCTCCAAGTCCAATGCTTGCAATTGGTATAGGTACTGTTGGATCTGTGATTATGTATTTAGCAACTAGCTTATTAAACTTATTAAGATTAGATGACGTTGTTGGTGCTATTCCAGTGCATTTATTTGCAGGGGTTTGGGGAACTTTAGCTGTTACATTAAGTAATGCTGGTACAACTTTTACAACTCAATTAATTGGTCTGTTGTCAGTTACAATCTTTACATTTATCTTTTCATTCATTGCATTCTTTCTTTTGAAGAAATTTATTGGTTTAAGAATAAGTGAGCAGGCTGAAAAACTGGGAACTGATGTCGTTGAGATAGGTGTTAGAGCTTACGCCATCAGAGACTAATAATAAGATTAATTAGAAGAAATAGGCATCTTAATTGGGGCTTTTTTTATTTTGAATATCTTTTAAGGTTTCTAGAACTTCTTTAGCATGATCTTTAACCTTAACATTGTCCCAAATTTTTACAATTTTACCTTTAGGATCTATTAAAAAAGTACTTCTAATAACACCCATGAACTCTCTACCCATAAATTTTTTTTTAGCCCAAACTTTGTAACTTTTTACAATTTTAATCTCATCATCAGCTAAAAGATCAAATTTAATCTTATACTTTTCTTTAAATTTTTTATGACTTTTCAAGTCATCTTTGGAAATACCAAACACATCACAATTAAGTTTTTTAAATTTATTTAATAATTTATTAAAGTCGTTAGTTTCAATAGTGCATCCTGGCGTATCATCTTTTGGGTAAAAATATAAAATAACATATTTACCAATAGAATCCTTTAAAGAATAAGAATTTCCACTAGTAGAACTTAAATTTAATGTAGGAGCTTTAGTATTTATTTTAAGCATCAGTTATTTTATTTGCGTCCCATAACTTTTTATAATCAATAAATGGAGATAGACCATAGCTAGAATTTACATTAGTTAGATGTAATGAAAGACTTTTTAATGGAGAAATACAAAATTCCTTTGTGTAAATTTCATTAAGATGTTTTTCAAACGGATCATTTCGATCTAAACAGGTATTATAAAAATTATCCCAATATTTATCTAATAAAAACTTCGTTGTCATAAATGTACATAGAGATTGATTGATTATTCTCCAATGTCTTTTGTTTCCAATTAAAATATTTGTTTTTTCATTGCTCATATAAAGATATGGATAATCAGCAGGACACATAAAGATATCCTTATTAACTTGTGAAGCTATTCTCTCGTATGATGCAATCATCTCTTCCATCATTGATTCAAAATGTAAATAATCATCTTCAACAAAGAAGATTAAATCCTCACCATGTTTTGCTCCCAACTCAAAAGATTGAAGTAAACTTGCTAAATTTGAAAAAGTTTGATCATTTTTTTGTTGATTGATCGTATCTTTGTATTTGTCATGATTTAAAGGAGCAATGCTCATATCCAAACCACTTCCATCTATAAGCTTCTTTAACTTATTTAAATTACCTTCTTTAGATTTATCATCAACAATTATGGTCTTAAATTTAATATTTGGATACTTAGTTTTACAAAAATTAATTGATCTGATCAGTGATTTTAATGATCTCAAAGAGTACTCAATTTTGGGCTTCTCAAATAATCTCTTTTTGTTTTGATCCCATATCTCTACATCAGTATTAGTTCTAAATATAATCAGTACAGAGTTAACTTTTTTAGTAATTTTCACCACTCCCAAGGGTAAAATAATTGACTTTTCATTTATTATTGAAAGCTCTTCATTTAATTCTTTTTGAAGAGTAGGTGAATTGAAATCATTCTGATCGATTATATCGTAACCCAAAATTCTTGAGAGTTTAATAAATAGTTTTTTTATGATGCTTTTTTTCATATAGTTGTTTATGATTAAATTTTTACAATATTATGGTTATTAAATCATCACAAACTCTAGTCTCTGAAGCATTAAGTGAAGTAAAGACTATTAGTGCTGATGAAGCATTAAAGCTATCTAATGAGGGTTCATGTACCTTAATTGATATTAGAGAAAAAGGTGAACTAGATAAAACAGGTAGAATTGAAAACTCAAACCATATTCCTAGAGGAATGTTAGAGTTTTGGTTAGATCCAGATGGTCCCTATTTTAAAAGTGGTAAAATTGACATGAATAACGCAATTGTTCTATTTTGTGCTGGTGGGTTAAGATCAGCCTTAGCTGCTAAATCTTTAAAAGAAATGGGTTTTGAAAAAGTATCACACATTGATGGTGGCTTTGCCGCAATAATTCAAAGTGACTTTAAAATAGTTTAAGCTATTTATTATATTCGTCCAAAGCGAATTCTAATCTATCCTGTCCCCAGAATATTTTATTATTAACAATAAATGTAGGAGTACCAAATATTTCTTTATCATGAGCTTCTTGAGTAACAGTTTTTAATTCACTTTTTGTTATAGGGTCTTTTATACCATTAAAAAAATCATTTGGATTAATTTTACATTTTTCAATAATAGATTTCAAAATTTCTTCATTAGCAATATCAAGATTTTCTTTCCAATAAGCATCAAACATTACGTTTAGATATAAATCTTTATTTTTACTATTAATACAAAGGTAACCACGCATTATATTTAAAGACTTAATAGGAAATTTAGAATTCCATATAAAATTAAACCCATTTTTTTTTGCAATTAAATCACAATCATTTATCATATGTTTTAGTTTTGGCTTGATTAGGGCTGGAGCAGTTATTCCCTGTAGATTATGCAGACCACCTACTAGAACTGGCTTATAATTAAAATTAATATTTTGTTTTGCTATTAATTTCTCTATTTTTTTATGAGCCAGATAACTGTATGGACTAATAAAATCAAAATAAAAGTCTATTGACTTAATCATAAAGACTTATTTTTTTGGCATAAAACATTCTTATTATCCAATAGAAAAATATTCCTATGGGACCAATTAAATAAGTAATCATAAGTGGTAGTGATATAAGAAATTTATTCATATTGTATAATTGAGAGTCTTTAACTATCCAACTACCACAAAATAAATTCATAGATAAAAAGTGAGTCCAAAATAAAATTAAAAAGGAATGATTTTCAAATAGAATTAAAAGCTCGTTGAACCCCATATAAAGTTTGAAGTTTTGTAAAAAGTCGTAACCATTTATGTGAGCGGTATAAAGTAAATATATATACGCCAAACTTAAAATCAATATTGGAAAAATTGATGTAATAAAAAACCTAGAAATTTGTGACTTAGGAAAAATTATTAATATAAACCAAAATGGTAAAACACCTAGATTTAACCAAAGATAAACCATTTCAACTGTAAAAAATGTAAAAATTTGATCAATCATATATTAATGTATTATATTACAAGATTACATGATTCCTATGAGAAATAGAAAAAAAACTTTAGAAGTTACTATGGAGGAAATGAGAAACTTCTCTTTTGCTTACATTGAAAAATATGCCCCTTCTAAACAGCAATTAAGAACGTATTTATTAAAAAAATATCTTAAGGCTAATGTGCCTAATGTTAAAAAACAGGACATCACAGATCTTATTGATATTGTTTTAGTAGACTTAGAAAAAAGTAAATTTATTAGTGATAAATTTTATTCTGAGAGTAAGTCACGTAGCTTAATTCAAAAAGGTAGTTCAATAAATAAAATTAGGTACTACTTGATGGGAAAAGGAATTAATGATCATTACATTAAAGAAACCCTTGAGAAAATTAAAGAAGATAATTCAGATCAAGATTTTTTTTCAGGTATTAAAGTATGCAAAAAAAAAAGAATTGGACCTGCAAGAGCAGAGGACAATAGGCCCTTATTTTATAAAAAAGATATTTCACTTCTTGCAAGAAATGGATTTGATTTTGAAACCTCAAAAAGGATAATGGATATTGATCAGACGGAGTATTTGAAGATTATTAAACTACTTTGATTTTTTTTTATTTTTTTTTTCTAAATGATTAACTATATTTCTTATATGGTTTTTCACAAACACAAAAACTAATAAACCAAATATAGATACAGAAACTATTATAATCAAGACAGTTCTTAGTTGTTCATCCATCAGAGAATATTCTTATTTTTTAAAATTAAACTTGGGTTTTGAAATTCAGGCTTACCATATAAAACTTCATTACCATTAAAATCTGTTATTTCTCCACCAGCATGTTCTAATATTGCATGTCCAGCAGCTATATCCCATTCACAAGCTCTTGGTTCAGTTACGTACATATCAAACTCACCAGCAGCAACAACACAAAATTTTAACGAACTCTTCATTTTTTGATGAGAGGTAATCTTATATTTTTTATGAATTTTTAAAATTTCTGATTTTAATTCATTTGAATAACTTACCGCAGTTAATTCTTCATAATCCTTTTTTTTATCTATTAATGATATTTCTTGGTTATTAATAAGTTCATAACTATTAGATAAACCATAAGAATAAAAAACCCTTTCTTTTGCTGGAGCGGTAATGATGCCAATTGAAGGTTTCTTATCTAATATTAAAGCAGCGTTTAAAGTGAATTCATCTCTATTATTTATATAATCCCTTGTTCCATCTATCGGATCAATTAGCCAAAAATTTTTTAAATTCTTATCAGATTTATGAGCAATACTTTCTTCTGAAACAATTGCAATATTTGGAGTTATTTCTTGGATCTTACTTGTTAAAATTTTATTGACCTCAATATCAGCGTTGCTAACAGGTGTATTATCTGATTTAATTTTTTTCGTTAGTCCAGCTTTTCTTAAATCCAAAGCAACCTGACTTGCTTTATTAAAGGTATCTATCAATGATAGTGTTATCTTTTTTGCTTCTTCAGTATTCATTTATAAATTTTTTCTAATTTAATTATTTCTGAGTTAATTACTTTTTTTCCAACATTTTCAAAATTAACTGTAACTTTACCGTTTATTATCGACTGAATTTGCCCCACACCCCAATCTTTATTGTCTAGGTTAGTAACTTTGTCACCTGGCTCAAAATCTAAAATCATTTGATTTACTTATAGTCAATATACTAATAAATATCATTAAATATGACAAAATTGAATTCAATTGGAATTGCCAAAAAACCAAAAGATACTCTAATTGTTGTTGCAATGTCTGGTGGAGTAGATTCTTCCACAGTTGCGGCTATGATGAAAGGTGAAGGTTATAATGTTATAGGCATAACTTTGAAACTTTATAATGATAATAAAGAAACAACTTCATCAAAGCAGTGCTGTGCGGGCCAAGATATTATGGATGCTAAAAGAGTGGCGGATAAATTAAAAATAGAACATAAAATTCTTTATTATCAAAATAAATTCAAAGAAGGTGTTATTGATAATTTTATTGATAGTTATTTAAATGGTGAAACTCCCATACCTTGTGTTCAGTGTAATAAAACAGTTAAATTTACCGATTTATTTGAAGAGGCTAAAAGGTTAAAAGCAGATGCTTTAGTTACGGGTCATTATGTTAAGAGTATTACAGAAAAAAATAATACTGACATGTACAGAGGAATAGATTTAAATAGAGATCAAAGTTATTTTCTATTCAATACCACAAAAGACCAACTAAACTTTTTGAGATTTCCTTTAGGAAATCTTCTTAAAGATGAAACAAGAAATATTGCAAGAGAACTTGATCTTAATGTTGCTGATAAACCTGACAGCCAAGATATTTGTTTTGTACCAAATGGAGATTATGCTTCTGTTATAGAAAAATTTAGACCAAATTCTTTTAGCAAAGGAAATATAAAAAATATGGAAGGGGAGGTGATAGGTGTTCATGAGGGAATAATTAATTATACAATTGGCCAAAGAAAAGGAATTGGGATTTCTGACAAAAACCCTCTTTATGTAATAAAAATAATTGCAGATAAAAATGAAATTATAGTTGGTACAAAAGAGTATTTAGTTAAAACTAAAATAAATTTAAAAGATTTAAATATTATAACAGATGATCAAAGTGATTTTGCAAAAGAACTTTTTGTAAAAGTAAGATCCACTGGAAGATTAATTAAAGCTAAAATTGATATTACTAATACTTCTGCAAATGTTAATTTACTTGAGGAAGAACATGGTATAGCGCCTGGTCAAGCTTGTGTTTTTTATTCTAAAAATAAACTTGGTTTTAAAGTATTGGGTGGTGGCTGGATAAAAGGTTAATTGTTTTTAATTTCTCTCCAAAGAAAAGCACTCAACAAGTAATAGAATAAAAGTAAATTAAAATAATTCCATTCAACAACATTTATTAAATTACCCTCATATTTTGTAAGAGCTAAAAAAATAAGAGTTGAAATTGTGAAGGTTAAAAAAAATATTACAAATATCATTTTTAAAAAAATTACTTTAATATGTAGATATTTTTTCAAGACAAACCTGTTTTGATAAATCGTTAATGAAAAATAAAATTGAGCAAGAATTTCAGTGAGAATAAATAGAACAAGTATGATTCTTCTAATATTTTCGATTAATTTTGACGATGTATGGTTTATGTCAATTCCTAATGCATGCAAAGAAAGAAGGATTGCAGAAAAGGTTCCAAATACATAAAAATAATTTTTTACATTATGATTAGTTAAACCCTTAATAAGAAAATAATTTCTTCTCCAATATAATATTAATAATATTGACGTAATAATCAAAAAAGGTTTAAAAATATAATTTGCATTAAATTCTGTTCTGGCTGCTCTACTTATAGAAATTTCACCATAAACATATGGATTTTTTAAATTTGCATAACCACTTCTGTTATTGATATTTGAACTAACAATTTTTTTTTCAATAAATGGAAAATGGATAAAAAATGCATTAATGAAATTAAACTTCTTAATACATTGTATATTTACTTGACCTTTATCAATTATGATCTCTACTTTATTTAGATCTTTATTTTTTAACCTATCTAGAAAATTATTTATATCAAAATGACCCAATCCAAATTTACTACCATCTTTATAATGGTATGTAATTAAACGTATTACTTCCTCAGGACAATTTGTGAAAGAGCTACTAGGTGTCTTTTTAAAACTATTTATAGTAACAATATTTTTAGACCAATCTAAGTTGGGATAAACTTTATATTCACTAGATATTTTATAGACAAACAAGCAAATATTGATTGCTAGAAATGGAACAATAAGACAGAGCAGACATATAATTCTATATGAATTAAGGGTCTTCATTGAGGGTTATTTTTTCTTATTTTTTCTTTTAGCTCTTCTTTTTTTAGAGCCCTGTTTTCTTCGACCTCTATGTTTTTTTGGGTAACCCATACTATCCTATTTATAATTTCATTGACTTATTGGAGGGATATAGCATTCTCCCTTTAACTTATCAAATTTTTTATGACTAAATCATTCAAGACTTTCCTTAAACATACAGCAAAAGATTACCATAATCAGTCAGTTAACCCTCCTGTAGTAAGGGCTTCGACTATTATCTTTAAATCCATGCAAGATATTAGGAAAATGCAAGATAAAGCCAAAAAAGATCCAACAGGAGGACACTTTGACTATGGAAGACAAGGTACCTCTACAACTCATATTCTTTCGAAAATATTGAAAGAAATGGAGGAATGCTACCATGTATTCCTAACACCAACTGGGTTTGGTTCTGTTTTTCTAGCAATTTTTAGCATTGTAAGACCGGGAGATGAAATTATTGTTGCTGATCCAACATATTCACCAACAAGACTATTAACACAGAATTTTTTAAAAGAGTTTAATATCAAAACAACTTTTTATAACCCACATGATTTGAGCACTTTAGAAAAAAACATTACCAAAAAAACAAAATTAATATTTGTTGAAAATCCTGGGAGTAATTCTTTTGAATTTCAGGATTTAGGTAAAATCATTTCTATTGCTAAAAAGAATAAAATTTATTCTGCTATAGATAATACTTGGGGTACTCCATATTTTTTAAAACCAATTCCATTGGGTTTTGATATGTCAATTGTATCTGCAACTAAATATTATTCAGGACATTCAGACGTTATGGGTGGTAGCCTTGCTGTTAATAAAAAAGTTTTTAAAGATGTTGATAAAACAAATAAGATCACTGGTTTAAGACTAGGTCCAGATGATGCTTATTTAATAACACGAGGGTTAAGAA
>Ga0209383_1001898_pt1 | contig 12740 bp, 11 predicted proteins | sample CoawatmetaG02DNA_FD_187510 | JGI IMG/M metagenome (GOLD analysis project Ga0209383, IMG submission 187510) | Marine microbial communities from the West Antarctic Peninsula - Coastal water metaG029-DNA (SPAdes) (version 2) | ecosystem: Environmental > Aquatic > Marine > Coastal ... | reverse complement strand
TGAGATAACTGTGAAAGGGATTGTAAAAGTCCACATGCCCAATTGAAAAACTAAAGATCTTAATAAAATCATTTATTTTTAAGAATCATATCAACTACTTCTGAGAGATTATTGAAAATCCATGTATTTTTTGGGTAAGCTTTGTTAGTAAATGTATCTTCGCCTTTTCCAGTCTTAACTAGAATTGGTTGGGCACCAACAGAGGCATAAGCGATTAAATCTCTGGGAGCATCTCCAACAGCAGGGATATTTTTTAAGCTAGTACTAAAACGAGTGCTTATTTCCTCAAGCATTCCAGATTTAGGCTTTCGACATTTACATTTTGAATCTTCAGTGTGCGGACAATAAAAAATAGCATCAATATGGCCACCGACTTGTGCTAACAAATCCAACATTTTCTTATTAATTGCATTCATTGTTTCAATATCAAACAAACCTCTTCCTATTCCTGATTGGTTGGTTGCAATGATAACGCTAAATCCATGTTGATTTAATCTAGCAATTGATTCGAGACTCTCGGGAATAGGTATCCATTCATTAGGATTTTTAATGTAATGAATACTATCTTGATTTATCACTCCATCCCTATCTAAGATAACAAGTTTCATTTTTTTAGTTAGCTAACTTAGAAATATCAGCCACACTATTCAAAGAAATATGTAGTTGTTTTAATAAGTTATGCCTATTAATTTTTATTTTCTCTTCTTCCGAATTAACCATAACATTTTCAAAGAATTCATCAATAGGATTTTTTAAATCAACCAATGAGTTCAAGGCAGCAATAAAATCTTTTTCCTTTAAGGCTTTTTTTATTAAAGGGTTAAGTTTAGTTATGGCTTTAAAAAGTTGAATTTCTTCATCCTCCTCTAAAAGTGATTCATCTACTTTTTTAATTAATCCATTAAACTTTTTAAGTATATTTGAAACTCTTTTATTTGCTGAAGCAAGGTCTTTAGATTGCTCTAAGTTACTAAATTCTTTAATAGCATCTAATTTATCAATAATATCATTGATATAATGAGGCTTTGAAGAAATAACAGCATCAACTTCGTTTGAAGTAAAATTTCTGTCTTTAAGATAATTGGTTAACCTTTCATAAATAAAAATTTTTAAATTGCCCCCTTCATCTTTCTTATCTTTTGGTATGTGATTATCAATTAAATTTGAAAAATTAAGTGGAATATTTTTTTCAATTAAGATGCGTATTATCCCAATAGCATTTCTTCTTAAGCTAAATGGGTCTTTATCTCCAGTTGGTTGTTCGTTAATTGAAAACAGCCCAATCAGAGTTTCAAATTTCTCCGCTAAAGCAGCATAGTTGCCGAATGTATCTCTTGGTAATAAGTCACCTGCAAATTTTGGCTTGTAATGATCTTCAATTGCCAATGCTATATGTTTAAATTGAGGATCTTCAGAGGCATATATTGAACCCATTACACCTTGAAGTTCTGGAAATTCACCAACCATAAGGCTTAAAAGATCAGCCTTGGAGGCTAATGCAAATTCTTTGAAATTAATCTTTTCATCAAAACTAAGCTCGTCGGCAATATATTCTAATATTACCGCAACTCTTCCAGCTCTTTCAGCCTGAGTGCCTAATTTATTATGGTAAACAATAGATCCAAGTTTATTCGAAAGAGATTTGAGCGATTGTTTTTTATCTTGCTTAAAAAAGAATTCTGCGTCAGCAAGTCGAGGCCTAATAACTTTTTCATTACCTCGTATAATATTCGTTGAATCTTTTGGGGTTATATTTGAAACTATTATGAAGTGATTAGTAAGTTGATTGTTTTTGTTAAACAATGGAAAATACTTTTGATTAGATTTCATAGTTAAAATAAGACATTCTTGAGGGACTTTTAAAAACCTTTCCTCAAATGACCCAGTCAAAATATTTGGCATTTCAACCAAAGCAGTAACTTCATTCAATAAAGCGTCATCATTAATAATATGAAGCTCTTCTTTGAATGACTTAGCAGCTAGAAGAATGTCTGAATATATTTTTTCTTTCCTTTGTTCATAATTTGCGATGACCCCACCAGTTTCAAATAATATTTTTTCATAATTATCTGCATGATCAATAGTTAATATTTTTTCTTTAGATTCAAATCGATGCCCTAAAGATTTATTATTGGCATCGAAACCAAGTGATGATATTTTTAGTACTTTTTTACCGTGAAGTATAAGTAAGTTTTTTATAGGCCTTACAAAATTTACAGAAGTCCAGCCATCTTCTAACTGATAAGACATCATTTTTTTAATTGGAAGTCGATTGATGCATTGACTGATTATTTCAGATAAAATATCTTCAAGATTGATACCGGCAATATCTTTTTCAATATATAAAATTTGCTGGCCCTTCTCTTCTTCTCTTTTTATTCTTGTTATAGCCTCATCAGTTTCATCGAGAGATTGTAGTTTTTTTGCTAAAGCTTGTGTGCTACGCCCTTCGTCATCAAAGCCAATTTTAGCCGGCATAAGTTTGATTAATTTTTTTTGATTTTCACTTCTTTCTCTAACATTTAATATTTTGACCCCAAGCCTTCGAGGCGTTGAAAAAATTCTCATATCAGAGCTTTTGATGAGACTTTGCTCTTCTAATGCTTGTCTAATTAATTGCCCAAATCTTTCCCCTAGCTCTTTTAGTGAATTAGGCGGTAATTCTTCAGTCACAAACTCAATAAGAAGTGTATCTAATTTCATTTTTTTTCTTTTTTGGAATTTAAAGATAAAATAACTTCTGATGCATGCTCTGAATTTGCAAGTGGGAAGCCTAATTTTTTTCTACTTTCTAAATAAGATTTGGCTACTAAACGCGAAATCACCCTAATTCGACCAATGTAATCAGCCCTTTCGGTTACGCTGATAACTCCTCTAGCGTCAAGTAAATTGAATGTATGGGCTGCTTTTAAAACTTGCTCGTATGCAGGAAGGGCTAAGTTTTTTTCAACTAAATAGCTTGTTTGTTTTTCATGCGACGAAAAAGCTGTTAAAAGAAATTCTGAATCACTGTGCTCAAAGTTATAAGCACTTTGTTCAATTTCATTTTGAAGAAATACATCTCCATACTTTAAATCTTTAGTCCATTGTATATCGTAGATACTTTCAACATCCTGAATGTACATTGCCAATCTTTCTAGCCCATAAGTAATTTCTCCTGTTATGGGTTTACAGGTAATGCCTCCTACTTGTTGAAAATAAGTAAATTGGGTAACCTCCATACCATTAAGCCAAACCTCCCATCCTAAACCCCATGCACCTAATGTTGGGTTTTCCCAATTATCCTCCACTAATCTAACGTCATTATTTTTGAGATCAAAACCCAGATTTTCTAGTGATTTCATATATAAATCTACTATATTTTCAGGTGATGGCTTTAGTGCTACTTGAAATTGATAGTAATGTTGAAGCCTGTTCGGATTTTTCCCATAGCGACCATCTTTTGGTCTTCTACTAGGTTGTACATAGGCTGCTTTCCATGGCTCAGGCCCAATAGATCTTAGAAAAGTTGCTGTATGAGAAGTCCCAGCACCAACTTCCATATCATATGGTTGAATTATGGCGCAACCGTTGTTGCTCCAATATTCTTGAAGATTAAAAATAATTTCTTGGAAAGTTAGTTTCATATTTTATATTTTTTAATTAGCTTGCATTTTACTGCTTTTTTTAAGCACAGCAAAGAATTAGGTAAAGACAAATAGTTTATTAAAAAAATATTTTTTTAATATTTATAAATATACTCAATCTAAAAGATACCAATAAGATTGAAATGCATAAGAAATAAATTATAAAATTATTGAACAACATATATGGCGTAGAACCAGTATAACCCTGAACATCATCATTAAGAGCCCCAGAGGTAAATTGCGGCAATTTCTTTAATACTTTGCCATCTTTATCAATAAACGCAGTTACACCAGTATTTGTAGATCTTATCATCATTCTGTTATTTTCGATTGCTCTTGCTTGGGAGATTTGTAAATGCTGCTCAGCTGCAATAGATTTTCCATACCAAGCATCATTACTTATATTAACTAAAACATTAGGTTCATTAGTATATTTATCATGTGAAGCAATTTCATTACCAAAAACGTCTTCGTAACATATGTTAATTGCAAAACTTAAATTTTTAATTTTAAATAAATCTACTGACTTTTTCTTCCCTTTACTTAAATTAGTGAAAGGAATATTAAGCCAATTTTGATATATATATCTCAAGTACTTTTCGAAGGGTATAAATTCACCAAATGGAACAAGGTGATTTTTACGATATGATGCCTCATAGTTTTTCCCTAAAAGGAATGCTGAATTAAAATATCTACCCATACTTAATTCAATCGCCCCAAAAATGATATGTCCCTCATTATGTGCAACATGATTTTGTATTTTTTTTATAAAACTTTTTGGTATTGCATTAACCTCAATTGGTATGGATGTCTCAGGAAGAATGATTAAAGAAGCATCACTATCAAGTATTAGTTTCTGATAATGGTTAAGTGATTCATTAACCATATTTTTATTCCATTTTTTATCTTGAGATATATTGCCTTGAATGAGAGAGACACTAACAATTTTCCCTATGGGCTTCGACCACTCTATACCTTTAAGATAATGCCCACCTCCCCAAATAAAAACAAGAAAGATTGTTAAATATAGTTTTTTTGAATTTTTTCTAAACAATTGAAAAATTAAAACAGATGAAAGCACAACTAGAAATGAAATCCCATGAATACCAAGGATTGGTAAAAATCCAATCAAGGGGCTATGCGGTACTTGAGTATAGCCAAGGGATAGCCATGGAAACCCTGTAAAAATGATACTTCTTAATAATTCAATTAATGTAAAAAAAGCTGGAATAAAGAGTACGTTATTTTTATATTGGCTAAATAAAGAAAAGGGCAAGAAGAAAAGGGCAAGAAATAAACATAATAATAATGTTGAAACCAAAGCTATAAAAGGCGGCATACCTCCAAATTGTTGTAAGCATATATAAATCCAATAAATACCAATAATAAAAAAACCACTTCCAAATACAAAGCTTTTTATATTTGCTGATTCATTTTTATTTGTTATATAAAGAAGTCCAATGATGGATAAGAATATGAGTGGGTAGAAATTAAAAGGTGCAAAAGCAAGAACTGAAATCGCACCAAATAAAAAAGGTATTAAGTATTTACGCAGAATAAGTTGAAAAATCATGAATGAACTATTTTTTATTTAAGCAAAATAGTACTTTAACTTTAATAGAGCTTAACGACTAGCCTAGAAAACGCTATTAGGTCTTTCAACATCATATTTTTGTGCTTCAATAGTAGTTGTTTCATCAACTTCATTCATAAATACAACAGATTCAACATAGCCATCTACGATGTCTAATTCGGTTGTTGGGAAGTAATTGCCATCTTCATCAGTATTAATATTATGGTAATACCAAGTTCTCGCAATCACATCATTGCTTGATTTCATTTTTAATTCAATTCTTTTGGCTGGCTCACCTAAGATCATGATAATTTCATCTGGAGTTAGGATACCAATTTTTTCTACAAATCTAATATCTATTGTTGGAAGTTCCGTCATAATCGGTTTCTCAGTTGAGCTTTCACCATCTTCATGATGGTTCGCAAAGGATAGTGTGTAAGTAAAAAGAAAAAGAATTGCTATTAAGTATTTCATATTTATCTCTAGTTAATTAAATGTACCAATATGAGTGTTTTGATTGGTGGTTAGTTCAAAAAAATCTAACTTTTGGGGATTATTAAGTTAATACTGATGAGGATAGAATGAATTTGTCGGCTATCAGCTCTTAGAATCTCAATATCAAATCCATCAAAGGAGACTTTTTCATTTCTTTGGGGAAGGTAGCCAAATTTTTGAGTAATTAAACCTCCAATTGTTGTAAACTCCTCATCACTGTATTCTGTAGCAAAATAATTATTGAAGTCTGATATCTCAGTACTAGCTTTTACCCTAAATTTTCTATCTTGATCTTGGATAATATTATCTTCAGTTTCATCGTAATCAAACTCATCTTCAATATCACCAACAATCTGCTCTAATACGTCTTCTATGGTTACCATACCAGCAACACCACCATATTCATCTACCACAATGGCAATATGATTACGGTTGGTTCTAAAATCTTTAAGTAAAATATTAAGACGTTTTGATTCTGGAACAAAGATTGCGGGCCTTAAGTTATCGCGCACTTCAAAATCTTCACCAGAAGTAAACCTTAAAAGGTCTTTGGCTAGCAGAATTCCGATAACGTTGTTCACATTTTCTTCAATTACAGGGAAGCGTGAGTGACTTGTCTCAATAACAAAAGGTATAAATTCTTCAATTTTCTTTGAAACATCAATAACATCCATTTGTGATCTAGGAATCATTATGTCCCTCACATGCATTTCAGATACGTTTAGAACACCTTCTAGCATCATTAAGGCATCAGAGTCCATCATATTCTTATCGAATGCAGATTTTAGAATATCAGAGAGCTGCTCTTTATCTTTTGGTTTTAGCAAATAATTTTTAATTTGCTTTATGAGCTCAATTTTTTTCTTTTTCATATAATAAATTTTAAGTATTTAGTAGGGATTTTGAAATCCATTTTTCTTTAAAACTTGTATTTCTTTTTTCTCCATTCTATCCGCATCTAATTCTTTATCATGACTATAGCCTAAAAGATGCAGATAGCCATGAATTAAAAGATGAGCATAATGTGAGTAAACTTTTTTATTTTGAATTCTAGCTTCATTCTTAATGACTGGGTGACAAAGAATAATATCTCCTATTAGAGGATTTTCAGAAATCATGAAAGACAATATATTAGTTGGTTTTTTTTGTTTCCTATAACTATAATTTAAGGATTGTGATTCTTTTTCATCAACAATTCTAATTGTAATACTTGAATTTTTTAATAAGATGGAGCCTAGCCAAGCCTTACAATCTTTTAGTTTTAGTATTTTCTTCTTGTGAAGGGTGTCTTGGATGCAAATAGAGGCATTATTTTTTTGTATCATCAAATTATTTTCATGTCTTTATATTTTCATATTTTTCGTAGGCAATAATTATCTTCTGAACTAGCGGATGTCTCACTACATCTTCTGCGGTGAAGTGGGTAAATTCGATACCTTTAATTTTTTTAAGAATTTTTTGTATTTCAATTAAGCCACTTAATTGCCCTTTGGCTAAATCAATTTGCGTTACGTCCCCAGTTATTACGGTCTTTGTCCCAAAACCAATTCTAGTTAAAAACATTTTCATTTGTTCAGGGGTTGTATTTTGAGCTTCATCCAAAATAATAAAACTTTTATTTAAAGTTCTACCTCTCATGTAAGCAAGAGGGGCAACCTCTAAAATTCCCTTATCAAACATTTTTGTAACATTGTCGTATCCAGCTAAATCATATAAAGCATCATAAAGAGGCCTAAGGTAGGGATCAACTTTTTGTGCTAGATCACCCGGAAGAAAGCCTAGTCTTTCACCTGCCTCAACAGCAGGCCGAACTAAAATAATTCTTTTAACTTTTTCACGATTAAGGGCATCAACTGCCGATGCAACAGCCAGATACGTTTTTCCTGTTCCAGCAGGCCCTATTCCAAAGTTAATATCTTGATGTTGAATATTTTGTAAATATTCAATCTGTCTAGGAGTTCGCCCTTGTAATTCATTTTGCTTCGTTAAAAGTTGTGGAGATTTTTTTCCATCTAAGAAATATATTTTATTTAACTGAACTAAGCTAAGCTGGATATCTTCAGGATTAATTGGCTTACTTGATTTATTATAAAATTCCTCTATCAACTGACAGCCAAGACCTGTATTTTTCTTATCTCCATTCAGAACAAAGCTTGAACCCCTTCGGCTAATATCAATCTCAAGGCCGGTACTGATTTGCTTTAAATTTTCATCTAAAGGACCACATAAATTTGACAGTTTAAAATTGTCGTCATCAGGAAGTTGTAAACTTTTTTTCATTAATTGAGAATTATTCCTTGAATATTTTTGTTTAAAATATTATCAATTTTGACTTTAACAAATTGATCTAATAATGATTGATCACCTTTAATTTCAACTATTCTATTATTATCTGTTTTACCTAGAAATACTCCAGGCTTTCTTTTTGATACGCTATCAATTAAAACTCTTTGTATTGTGCCTAACATTCTTTTTGTAAATACCTCACCCTGATATACGTTTTCTTTTTGTAGCTCATGTAGGCGCTCCAATTTCTCTTCATGAGGAGTTAAGTCTTCCAAGTAGGATGCAGGTGTTCCTGGTCGGGGGCTATAAATAAAGCTGTAAGAATAGTCGAATTCTAACTCTTTCATGAGCGATTTAGTTGCATTGAAATCCTTTAAAGTTTCAGTAGGAAACCCAACAATAAAATCGGACGTAATTGAAATATTGGGACATTTTTTTCGCAGCTTTCTTATAATAGATTTATATTCTAAGGTTGTATAGTTCCTCTTCATTGCTGACAAAACAGTATCAGAACCTGCTTGGATTGGTAGATGAATCATTTTAGCTAGCTTATCTATATTGCTAAAACAATCAATTAATGCATCGTTCATTTCGTTAGGGTGGCTTGTACTAAAGCGAATTCTTTTAATTTCACTTATTTCAGAAACATATTCTATTAAGGTTGCAAAGTCTGCCACCTCGCCATTATCCATTAAGCCTCGGTATGCATTTACGTTTTGACCAAGCAAAGTAATTTCACTTACATCTTTAGCAATAATTTCTTTTAAGATGTCATTTAGAGGTCTTGATACCTCTTCACCTCGGGTGTATGGAACAACACAAAAAGAGCAGTATTTACTGCATCCTTCCATTATTGAAACCATTGCAGATGGCCCTATAGAGCTGGATGCGGGAAGGTGATCAAACTTCTCAATTTCTGGAAATGATATATCTATTTGTGGCTTTCCATTTTCCTCTCTTGCCTTAAGAAGATCCGGTAGTCGGTGAATAGTTTGAGGACCAAAGACTATATCAACATAGGGAGCTTTTTTTATAATATTAGCCCCTTCTTGGCTTGCAACACATCCGCCAACTGCAATCCTTAAGTTTGGGTTAGCTTCTTTCAATTTTCGAATTCTTCCAAGATCGCTATAAACTTTGACCTCAGCTTTTTCTCTTATTGAGCACGTATTTAGAACAATTAGATCTGCATCTTTTTGTTCAGTTGTCTGAGCAAGCTTATTTTTACTTGCTAATACATCATTAATTTTTTCAGAGTCATATTCATTCATTTGACACCCAAAAGTTTTGATAAATACTTTTTTATCCATTTATTTTTATTAATTTTAGTTTTAAAAAATGTAATTATAGCTTTATTTAATACTTTTTTAACTGCTACTGTATATAACCAGCTGAATAGAGTAACATTTTATAATGGAAAGTTTCCCAATATTTGTAAACCTTAAAAAAAAGCCTGTAACTGTTATAGGAGGAGGGGATATTGCTTTACGTAAGGTAAAGCTATTACTTAAGGCCGACCCTATGATAACAATCATCTCAAAGAAAATTTGTAAAGATTTAAAAGAGCTTTTAATTGGGCCTAATCATAAAATATTACAAAAAAGTTTTCAAGAGAGTGACTTACAAACACCTACTTTAATAATAGCGGCAACTAATAATGCTAAAACAAATAAAAGAATATCTACTTATGCTCAACAGAAAAATATACTAGTCAATGTAGTCGATCAACCTAAATTATGTTCATTCACAATGGGCTCTATAGTTGAAAGAGACTCATTAGTGGTTTCTATATCTAGTGGAGGAAAGGCGCCAGTTTTAGTAAGAAAGATAAGGGAAAAAATTGAGACAATACTTCCTCAATCATATGCTGAATTAGTAAGGCTTTCTGGCACCTTGAGATCTATTGTTAAAAAGAATATTCAATCTGGGGTTAAGAGGAGAATCTTCTGGGAGGAGTTCTTTGAAAGCGACTACATACAAAGCCTTATATTACTTCCAAGAAAATTGGACTTAAGACTGTTTAATAAGATTTTATTAGGAATGAGGGATAAAAAAACTGGTGAGGTTTTTTTAGTTGGTGCCGGTCCAGGCGAAAGAGATTTACTAACAATAAAAGCTCTGCATTTAATGCAAAAATGCGATATTTGTATTTATGATAATTTAGTTTCTAAGGATATTTTAGAGCTAGTTAGAAGAGATGCAGATCTAGTTTATGCTGGTAAGAAGCAAGATCAGCATACATTAAGCCAAGATAAAATTAATAGTTTGTTAATAAAATTTGCCAAACAAGGTAAGAAAGTTTTACGTCTAAAAGGAGGGGATCCTTTTATATTTGGTAGGGGGGGCGAAGAAATTGAAAGCCTAATGAAAAATAAAATTTTATTTCAAGTAGTCCCAGGAGTAACAGCTGCCAGTGGTGTTGCTGCATACTCTGGAATTCCTCTAACGCATCGTGATCATGCACAAAGCTGCCTATTTCTAACAGGCCATATTAAGGATGGGTTAATTGATTTTGAATGGTCAAAGTTAATTGTAGAAAATCAAACCTTAGTCGTTTATATGGGGCTATTGAGTTTGAATGAGTTAGTAAAAAATCTTATACAACATGGAATGACAAAGAAAATGCCAATAGCCATTATTGAAAGTGGAACTACAGCTAAGCAAAGAGTTTTGATTGGAGAGCTTTCAAATATTAGATCAAAAACAAATAAATCAAAAATAAAATCACCCGCTCTAATTATTATTGGCTCAGTTGTAACCCTGAGAAGTAAATTAAACTGGTTTAAATAATAAAAATTTTAAAACTAGTTAGTTTAAGCTGTAATAATCGGGATAGTTATTTTTACATTTAATCCACCTTCTGGACGGTTTATTAATTCTAATTTTCCATCATGAGCCTTTACGATTCTATCAGCAATAGTTAAACCAAGTCCGCTACCACCTTTATTACCCCTTGCTTCATCTACCCTTTCAAATGGTAAGAGTAGTTTTGATTTTTGATCCTCAGGGATTCCTGGACCATTATCTATAATAGATATTATAAAACTTTCTTCAAGAAGTGAGGCCTCTAATATAACTTTGCCTTTTGAGTAAAAAAATGCATTATTTATTAAATTATCAAGACATCTTTGAAAGGCTATCGGGCGAATATCGATAAAAAGTTTTTTAGGAATATCTGTTCGAATATTCTTCTTTTTTAAAGTAAAAACCTGCCCCATTCGAGTATGTTTAGTTTGAATATCTTTTAATAATTTACCTAGGTTCACAGGCGCTTTAGCCTCGTCTTGAAAGCCTCTAGCAAAATCTAAAAACTGATTCAAGATATCATTAATTTCGATTATATCTTCCTCAAGACTTTCTTTTAAAGAAGAGGAGTTGGTCGGGAGCATTTCTGAAGCAAGTCTTATTCTTGTTAGAGGGGTTCTAATATCATGAGATACACTCGCTAAAAGAAATTTTCTTTCCTTACTGACTTTAGATAAAACGTCGGCCATTTCATTAAACGCCTCACTGAGTTTTCGAAATTCTGTAACACTATCTAGAGGAAGTTTATCTACACTATGCCCATTTCTAATTTTATCAGCAGCATCTATTAGGTTGTTAATGGGCCGACTAATCCTTTTTGTTGTGATATATGCACCAGAAATTGCAAGTATTGCGATTACCATTCCCCAACCAATCCAGTGCCAAGGAAATGGCCTATCAGTTATTAGTCTTGGAACGGCTACCCAAAACATCTCACCATCAATTTCAAAACTTACCCATACACCAGGAATATCATAATGATTAATAACAACAAAACTTCCTGAAGGGATTCTAGCGGTTATCTTTTCAACTACTAATTTTAAGAACGGATCATCAGGAATAGGCTCAATCGATTCAAAAGGATAAGCAGCATATATTTTGATGTCGCCAATATCATTTATTTCTCTAAATAATTGAATTCTTTTTGAAGGGGCTGCTGCGTAAAGAGCTGCTTTTGTAAAGTTCACTATTGTAATAATTTCTTGTGCAAGAGCTTCTGCTCTCGGTTCCCTTTCAAAATTATCAAATATTTTAAGTGATACTAGCTGACTAACAATTAAAAGTGTTGCTATAAGGAGAACAAATCTAGATAAAAGTTTTTTTGGTAAGAAATTCAAATTTTATTCACCATCAGGGTTGAAAATATAACCAAAGCCCCATTTAGTCTGAAGATATTTTGGATTATTTGGATCCTTTTCAATTAGCTTTCTTATTCTTGATATTTGAACATCTATGCTTCGATCAAAAACATCTAACTCTTTTCCTCTGGCTAGTTGCATTATCTGATCTCTAGATAAAGGCTGTTTCGGCCTTTCCGTAAAAACTTTTAATAAATTAAACTCACCCGTTGTAATTGAAATATTTTTCCCATCTTTTGATAGGTTACGGTTTTGAATATTAAAAAGAAAATCACCAAACTTTATTGATTTTGTAGATAATTTTTCAGAAAATGTTTCTTTGCGCCTAATAATCGCATTAATCCTAGCTAATAGCTCTCTTGGATTAAAAGGTTTAGGAAGGTAGTCATCAGCACCCATTTCTAGGCCAACTATACGATCTACTTCATCACCCTTTGCAGTAAGCATTATAATTGGAATTAAAACATCATTTACCCTTAGGCGTTGGCATATTTGTAATCCCGACTCTTCAGGCATCATCAGGTCAAGGATAATTAAATCAGCTGCATATTTTTTTAGAATTTCATCTAACTCTTTACCATTTTTTCCAGTGTATAT
>Ga0209383_1001897_pt1 | contig 12741 bp, 13 predicted proteins | sample CoawatmetaG02DNA_FD_187510 | JGI IMG/M metagenome (GOLD analysis project Ga0209383, IMG submission 187510) | Marine microbial communities from the West Antarctic Peninsula - Coastal water metaG029-DNA (SPAdes) (version 2) | ecosystem: Environmental > Aquatic > Marine > Coastal ... | reverse complement strand
AAACTTATATCAGTCCTAAGGTGTGTTATTTCTTTTTACGAGGTTTAACTTCTTTTTGTTTCTTAGTGTTGGCGTAAATATCGCCCTCATTAAGAACTCTGAACTTCATACCTCTTTTTTTAGCCCAGTGTGTTGCGGCATCCCACTTAGCATAGTTTATTGCAACTTGTGCCTGTTGTGCCCTGCCACGAGCAAGTTTTGGATTAGACTGATTTGCTGGTTTTATCTCAATCAGTTCTGCATTCTTCTTTCCTTTAGTATCTCTGTATACGACAATAAAGTCTGGAACATATGCTGTGATTTTACCAGTTAATGGATGTTGATATGTAATTCGTACTGGTTCACTTGCCCATGCCATTACGTTTGGATTGTTATCACAAAACTGCATGAAAGTCTGTTCCCAACTACTTCTGAAAGTGGGACTACCGCTTCCTGAGTATTTTGATTGGTTTAGAACTGTGTATTTTCCTTGATGGAATTTTGGCATTATTTAATAATTGCTCTTGCAACGTAAGTGTTCGGTTTAGTAGGAGTCATCTTTCCTGTTTGATATCCGAATCTCAAGGCATTATTAAAGACGAATGACCCTAAATCATTGAAAGAGAAGTCTTCTGAAATCTCATCAACAAATTCATATGGATTTATACCATATGTCTTCGCAACATTTGTAAGTTCTACTGCATACAATTCTGCTTTGGCTTCAGAAAAGCCCTTTTTCAATAATTTTGCAGTTAAGATATCTATTTTCATGATTGGTTATACTTTATTATTTTACTTACGCCCGGAGAAAATGATGATTCTGAGCCTCTTTTATATATATTCTCCACTATATCTGGTAATGCATTATTAGTTTCTAATACTGTAGATGTCGGAGTACTACTTTTTTTACTTGATGCGATGCCATCAGTTATCTTCGAGCCACTTATCTCTCTCGCTGATGTAGATAGTAGATTAGTTAACCCACCAAATAAACTATTATTAGTATTATTCATATTAAAAGAACGATTACCAAAGAACGATGATACTAATTCATTTATCATTGATGATCCGAAATTTGTAGGTGAATATGATGGAAGACCTCTGATTGCACCTTGATTTAGAGAATTAATCACTGGGTTACTGTCGCCTAGAGGACCAAATCCTGGAATATCTGAAGTATCAGCAGTTGGATTATCTGTAAAATTCCAACCATCTTCGAACTGCTCTTCTCCATCTTTCTTGGTAAACTTGCTTAGTCTTGCCGCATCTATTACCCCAATATTTGCTTTTAATTCGGCTGTCATTTCTTCAATGCCTTTATCTGTTGGATTTTGAACCTGTGCATTATATAATCTCATCAAATCAGCGAGTTTTCGTTTGTCGTCAAGTGCGTCTTGTTTATCTCTCTTCTCATAATCTATCTTCGCCATCTCATTCCCTTCAGTAGGGTCTGTTCCCTCGTATTTCTTATACGTATTTTTAGTTTTCCATTTATCTTTAAATGGGTCTTGATTTCTGGGATCTGTCTTAGATAGTGCTGTAAAATTATTTTTAGTTTTCCATTTATCTCCAAATGGGTCTTTATTTCTGGGATCATTTGGTGATAGTTGAGAAAAATTATTTACAGTGTCATAACCATCGAATGAATTTTCCAAGTCTTTAGGATATGTATAAAATGCTGGTGTTTTAAGAGATACTAACTCATCCATAAGATAATCCAGACCTTCAGTCATCCAATTTGGAAAATTAACTTTCTCGACTTTTTCTATTCTGACGTTTTCTGGTTGAATAGTCATATCAACTGTTCTTAGTTCAGAAATACTGTAATCACTAGAAGAAAAAGTAAGTCCAGTTACTAATGGATTTATCAATTCAATCTTTTGAATTGTTCCTTTACCCATATAATCAGCACTAAGATCTCCAGGAGTCTCAAGATTGCCAAAGAAGTGATATATAGATATTTTTTCAAAGGATTGATGATAATACTCATGATAGCCACTCGGTAACTTTCTACCGTGTTTGCCAACACCTGTTAGAACATCTTCTGAAGTTTTTGGTGTAACTACAGCGTCTTGGTTCTTAAAGAATTTACTATAAATCTCTCGGGAAAAGTCAAACATTTTACCGTCAATTGTATCATACATTTGAATTGTTACTTCTGGGAAATCAACACGAGTTGGAACGTAGATTCTTTTACCATATTGATCTATTGGCATCACGGATGTCATAAGAGAAATATGAGATACTGACTTTGCAAGTGCAGAGATATCTAGTGCAACTCCTTCGTCACCTGTAACTGTCTTAAACTCTATGAACCATAGATCAGAGAGTTTAGGGGCAGAGGTAATAGGCGAACCACGTTCGCCTGCAAATCCAAAACGATGTTTTGCATTAGCACTATCCGCTAAGATTCGCCTAGCGGAGTTCTTCGTGAATTTTGGAAACTTCGGTTCAGCCATTAGATAGTAACTCTTTTACTATCCGCCTGCCGTTGAATCATTTGTAAAACCTTTACTTACAAAGATATCATCATTCATTACTGCGTTATCATATTGAAGAGTCAATGTGATCGTAACTGGATCTGAAACTGCATAATCAGTTTGAGAATAATCAGCGTTAGTAATGAAACAACCTTCTAGTTGCCATTGCTCTGTCGCGTTTCCTGTGTTACCATCTAAAATTTCAATCAATGTAGAAAACTTGTAATTAGTTCCTGCTGATGGACCTAGTTGAGTTTTATGGTCTAACTGTGATTGTACCTGTGAACCAACTAACTTAGTTAGATTGTTTCCGATATCATCACGTAATGTAATTGTAATTGGTTCCCATGTGTGCTTACCCATTACGTACATACGTGAGTTGTACGAATCTAATGGAATAGACTCATGTGATACTTTTGGACGGGATACATTCATAACCTGTCTTGTAAATTCTGCTGGTATAGTACCTATTCCACCAAAGCCTGCAACTATTACACGAAAGCGATAGTTTAGTTTTGGTTGTAGAATACCTGATCCTAGTGCATCAGTTCCGGAATCTAGTGGTACACCGAATTTGTCTAGTGTTCTTGCCATTTTCTTATCTCCTATAATAGTATTTGAACTATGGTTTTAACAATAGTATTTATCTATTTTATCATTTATTAAGTCGTACTTTATTAAAATGCCCCGAGGAATCGTTTTCTGCATCCACATTCGCATCCTGCTTTGCAATCACACTCTGTTATCTTGTGGCCGCATGAACACCACCCCTCTTTATCTTCTTTAAGAAACTCTTTTTCAAACTCAAGATAGTTTTCCACTTGCCCTCTCAACCCGGCTTCTTCGTAATCAATATCTGGGTCTGGCGTCATAGGAGAATTAGTAGGTTTATAATCGTTATCAATATCTACTAGTTCGTTATCATATGTACGCTTAGAACTACAATGAGGACAAAACAGTTCTGTTGGTGTCCATTTATCAGAAGCCGCTATTGACCAAAATCCAGAACATACTTTGCAAGTGAAATGCCAGATTGTTTCTTTATAAACATTCATTAACTTTCTCCGTTGAATGCGTCAGGAGTTTGAGTCTTTACCCAAGGTCCTCTATGAATGAACTTTGCTGACACAGATACTTCTTTTCCAAATAATTCCTTTGGTGCAAGTATCATAATTTTATACTTTCTATTGACATTATCTACGCCAACTACTTCAACTTCTATTTTGTCATACTTTGTACCACCAAATGTAACATCGGTGCCAGTCAAAAACTTATGAGTTGATTCAGTTAATTTTGATTCACCCAATAACTCATTTTTTGTAGCAGTGAAGTTACTTTTCTTCCATGTTTGTTTAAGTTGTCCAAGTTTTGCGCCCATTTCAGGTCCTGGCTTCATGCCATTGGCAATCAAATCTGCTCCTGTTACAGGAAATTCTGGTACTTTAGCATCAATGTTTAAATCTTTACCTTGTAGAGTTGCTAATGCTGAAATTAAATCTTTATTAACTCCATCAGCAATCATATCTTCTACTTTCTTTTGGTCAAGTGAATTAGTTTTGTTCTTGACTAAAAAGTCTAACAGAACTGCTTCATTGTTGCTCAATCTCCAACGTTTTGCTATGTCTACTGTGTTACCCATCTGTGCTAATGCTACAATAGGATTACCACTGTCTACTATCTTGTTTAAATCGTTTGTTGTTAATCCAATAACTTTACTAACACCTGTTTTAGTCATATGATTTAAAACATCAGCAACGTTTTGTCCTGAAAGAACTTTGCTCATTTCTTGCCAAATACGTTCAGCACTTATTTTTTGTAAACCATTTACATTTGAAGTGATTGCTTGTAATGTTTCTTCGTTCCATGATGGAGTTGAAAGTCTACCTTGAAATCTAAAGTATCTTAGTATACGTAAATAATCTTCTGTAATTCTTTGTTCAGCATCACCCACAAACTTACTGACTTTATCTTGTAAGTCATCCATTCCATTAAAGTAATCAAATACATTACCTTCCATATCCATGCTCATAGCATTGTATGTCAAGTCTCTGCGTTTGGCATCTTCTTCCCAACTGCGTACAAATTCTACTTCTGCGTGTCTTCCGTCAGTTTCTTTATCAGCACGTAATGTTGTGATTTCAAATGGTTCTTTGTCTAAGATTGCTGTGATAGTTCCATGTTCTAAACCGGTAGGTTTATGTCTGATGTCTGCTTTATCAAGTATAGCCATCATCTCATCTGGAGTGGCATCTGTTGCCAAGTCGATGTCTTTAGGTGATTTACCCAAAGCAATATCTCTGACAGCACCACCTACGATTCTTAATTCATAGTTGTTGTCTTTGAATACTTTGGCTAATTTTTTGATAGACGAATTTATAACTGATGTTACATCTAGTTGTTCTTCGTATAATATTACTTCATTGATTCGCATTACTGTATTTATCATCTCCGAGTCCAGGCAATAAAAAACCCCTCACTAAGGAGGGGTTTTTAACTAAACTAGAGTTAGATTATAGTGCTTCGCCTGTATTACGAATACGAAGTGGAATATAAATAAATTCTACTGATTTAGCAGGTTGTATTGCAACATCAACCCATAACTCATTTCTGTCGATACGTGCTGGTGTGTTATTTGAATCATCACATACAACTACGTAGTCATATAAGCCTCTTTGTGAAACAAGTCTACCACAAAAACGTTCAACTGCATCTAGCATATTATCACGAGTAATCTTATCATTTTGCTCGAATAAGAATGAACGAGACATTTGGTCTAAGTTATGACGCATGTAGTTAACTAAACGTGCAACGTTTACTCTATCTAGAGCAGTAGAAGTTGCTTGTGTAGTTTTCTGTCCATAAACAGCCATTCCAGTGTTCGGGAAGTCTGCTATTGGATTAATTCTTGCTGAGTAAAGAACATCACGTTGGCCTTCACTTAGTTGTACTTTAACAAACTCATTTTCTGAGTTTACATAACCAAGTTTAGAAGCATTTGATACTACGCCACGTGTAAGTCCTGCTGGAGCAAACCATGGAAATGATACTTGGTCTGAGAATGCATAAGTTCTTAATGCAATCGCTGATGAAGGCATAACTACGTCATTGCCTGCCAAGTCAGTTGATAAACCATGCGGATAATAAATTGCCGCGTAAGTTTCTGCTGGTACATTTGCTGAAGCCCATGCTTTTAATGATGTTGAATCAGATTTCAATGTCATATCACAGTCGCCGATAACGAATGCTGTTTCTTTCTTATCTTTATTCAACGTAATCATTTCGTCCATTAACTCGTGGTACCCTGGAGATGCAATTAGATTAAAATAAACTGCTTCAGAGCGTATTCCAGTATTTGCCGAAATTGCTGCCTGCATTGCTGTAACAACCATGTGTCGTTGTGCAACTGAACCAAACTTGCCTGAACCATCTGTGTTAACACCTGATGCCCATTCCCACTTACCGTTAGTATGTTTCTTAACGTTATAAGTAGTGTAATCCATGTTAATCATCAAAATACCTTCTGGGTAGAAAGATGCATTTTCCGCTAAAGCATGTGGAGTTGTATCATCACGTGCAACGCCGTCTGCATCATAAGGTGCATCATATGAATAATGACTGAATACTACGCCGTTAATAGATGATTGGTCTGCATTGTCTAACTTGACCCATGCTGAACCTGAATGACGATATACTGTAGGATAAGGAACAGCATCGCTGTCCATCCAGATGTCGCCAGCCGCTAATGCAGTTGTTCCGTCTTTGCGTTTTTTAGGTGCACTTGACATTAACTGTAGTTCTGATGATAGGATACTGTCTGCATCTTCTGACCATGCATTCTTAGTCCATGTACCTGCTACATTCTTTAGAATTTCAACTTTCAGACTTGCATTGTGCCACATAGTGCCTTCTGCGATTGTGCCTGTAATTTGAGTTGATTTTGATGTATTCGTTAATGATTCCCAAACAGATGCTACGTTAGTAGCAGTTGAGAAACCTATTGCACTTGGACCTACAGTAAATACTAAATTAAGTTCGTTGCCGTCAGTCTTAGTGAAACGAATCTTGTTTGTTCCAACTTTTTCAACGTTAACGTTTGCAGTGTTTAATGTTACGTTTGACTGCATCTCTGTGATTAATGCATCTAATGAGACTGCTGATGTTTTAGCAAATGCTACACCCTCAAGAGTAAATGAAGTAATAATTGCCGCTGTGTTTGGCACTATACCAGAAGTCAATACTGATGTTGTTGCGCCAGTGTGACGTTTTAAATATAACTCACCTAATGTTGCATGATTTTTAGTATATACATCACCAGCGTCCATCAATGAAGATGATGCTATGTCGTCTGAAGCATAAACTGGTGCTTGTACTGTAGTAAACAATCCTGAAGTAGTATCATATCTTCCCAATTGTACATCTAATCCACCATCTGGTATTGCTAAACGCACATATACATCGCCTGAAGATAATGCTGTTACGCCATCTTTTTTCGTAGTTGGTGCAAATGTAGAGAATTGAAAGTTTGATGAACCGGTTGCGCCTGTTTGAAGCCACGAAGTTCCAACTTTTTCATAATATGAAATTGAAGTACTAGAACTTCCACCTGTTACAATCGCGAAGTCGCCAGTTGAACCGTACCAAGTTTGTGGATCTCCAGAACTATGAACATTTCCTGTTCCTGGCTCATCATTTAAAACTGTTGCTGTTGCCGCTACCCAAGCCGTTCCAGAGTATTTAAATAATCCAAATTTTGTAACTGCTGTATTATGCCAATGCGTACCGTTTGTGATTACGCCTGCTGGCTCTATTGAAGATGCTTCTAATTCTTTTAGGTCTACGTCTGCTCTAATAACATAAGCATTGTTCGATACACCTAGATATTGATATGCTGCCAAGAGACCATATTCACTTGTCTCTGCGCCTTGTACAACTGAACCACCGACTGAATAAAAATTTGGTTCGCCGAATGTTTCTGTTAATTCTCTCTGTGACGATACTAAAAAGGCAACACCTGCATTTGCTGGTGATGTACCAGTTGCGGTTGCACTGCCAGATGCGTCTGTTTTGTTACTTGCTGTTGCAATAACTAATAATGGTAGGGTACCTTGTGTTGCCGCGACATATTGCGACTCGTCACTTACTGTGACTGATACTCCGGGTGATACTAATGTAGCCATGTGATTTCTCCGTTTGTTTGAATTGATTTGCTAGTACTATTTAGTCAATATTAAGAAAAAACACTGTTTTAAGGGTTAACTACGTAGACAACGTTGTCGAAACTTGACTATATAACGACTCGATACTATCATCATTATGTAGTATATTGCCAAACGTTTCATCTTTGTCTATCCATCTCCATTCGCTTTGATGGACGTCAGGATGATAATCTTTCATTAGCGATGATGCGGGATGATGATTGTCTTGTATCGCATATCCCCACCACTGAGGTAGTTCACCTCGTCTGACATTCCAAATCTTACCACCCAAATTATTGATTACATCAATTTCATTCTTGAATCGTACATCGGGAACAACATAGTTTGTTTCTGGATTATTTAATATCTCTTGCTTGATTAGACTTACCCAAATACCATCATAAAATCCATTACGCATACAGTCTGTGCCGAATTCTTGAAGTACTAATCGAGGAGTAATTTCTCTGCCTGTTTCGTTTGTCCAAAATTCGTCAACAGTTTCACGCCACGCTCGGCTTTCGTCTGTGTCGCCTTCTAGTAGTTCTCTGTTCCATCCAAATGAAGCCGCCACTCCGTCTTTCAACTTATCTGCGAAACTTATTTTAGTGAAATTGTGTTGCTCAACGAGAATGTCTGCAACTGTACCTTTACCTGAGCCGATTAAACCTGCAATGCCTATAATCATAATCTAATATCCTTTATCTAGATTACATTATAACACATCAGAGTGCGAATGTCTAATGGTTTATGATTTATTTATATCGCGTTCTTTTATATCTTCTAATATGGCGTCTTTCATTTCATCATTATAATCGAGCCAGTCAAAAATCTCAGTCATATGACGTTTACATCCAATACAATACTTGTTCTCATTGTATTTGCATACGCTGATACATGGGCTTTTACTGTTCTTAGGATGGAACACGTTATCCGATCATGATGCCGTGTGGTGAAGAACCACCAATATAGAGTTTTAATTCCATTTCTAATTTATCTATGTCTGCGTTTGCATCTGCTTTCATTGTTTCGCCGTTTAACGAAACTCCACCTTGTGCGCCAGGTAGTGTAGAAAATTTAGAACGTGCTTCGCCAATCATTTTCTTACACATAGCCAATGCGTAATCTCTTAGCCATGATTTTAAATATGGGTCTACTAGAAGTTGTTCGTCTGGGCGTTCTAAATATACGTGAAGTAAAACAATTTCACTTGCTCTCATTCTTCTTAGAAGTTTAATCTTATGAGTCACTGGATTCCATATAAATTGAATATCAGTTGCCGCAATTCTGTTTAGTGTTTCACGGTACTGAGAGAATAATTCGTATGTTGAAATACCTCCAATATGATTATTCATAAAGAAATATGAATTCGCATATGCTAATTCAAATGGGTCCATATCAACACCAGAAGAGATACCATGTCCAAATGAACGATGGTGAATCTGCTTTACTTCTACTATTTCTTCAGGAAGAGTGTATTCAGCGACATCTTTTTCAAGTTGGATAGTATAGAAGTCTTCTTCTACTGAACTCTCAGAACGTTGTCTAATCTTTTCTAACGCAATATCAACTGCTAGATCATAATGTTCTGGATCTAGTTCGATATCAATCATACCATCACCTAATAACAATCTGATTTGCTTAATTGTATCGTTTTTTATTTTATTGCGTTGCTTTGCCATCGTTTGACCCTCAAAATATCGTTAACATGAACTATGTGTGTTCATTTATAACAGTATTTATCAAAAAACTTTTATAATCAAACTATGTTCATTGAATCTGCCGTTCATTTTAATCTCAACACTATTAATGGCCTCGAACTCTTTTGGTAATGAACGTTTAGTTGCTTTTCTAAACTTTGGCAACTGTTCAATTGGTTTCCGTAATGTTTTTTGAACACTCTTTGCTTCATTAAAACCTATGATAGTTGTACCCTTGACACTCAATCCAGAGCCTTCTCTACCCATTCCAGTTGGATCTATATTACTAGCATAATATATTCCTACTTTTCTCGTCTTAGAATTGTATACGATTGCCGCATTGGCACCTATTAACTCACTTGGATGAACACTGATTGACTTTGTATCTGTATGATGGTCTAGATATTTGAACTTACTAATCATTTTTTCTTTACTGATTGCTTTCTTCTTACGTGGAGCCTTTGAAGCCTTGGCTTTTAGTACCATATTCTCACATGCAGTAATTATAGTAAGATACATCTTATGTTGATTCTTGATGTCGGCTTTAGACAAGTTAGCATAACACTCTTTAAGTTGCTCATGCATGTCTTGTTCTCTTTCGTCCATCTTTTTTAGATTCGGTGGATTGATAAGTTCATCTAAGTCTGCCAGCATCGGAGCATATAATTTTGAGATTACATTAAGATGATTTGGCTTTGCACCAGCAATCAATAATATTCTCTGTGGATCAAAATCAACTAACATCTCTTTTGAATTATCATAGTCACTTACGAAGTCTTCAATCTCTTCTGACATTTCTAATGCTTTTTGTTGTAAAAGATATTGAATAGAAGGTCTATACTTCGTTGAAGTCTTTTTAGTTTCTGCTTCTTTCTCTACTGCAAGTGTTGAGCCCAATTCTATCAATCGTGTAACATCAGTTTTAACAATTTCAGTTGCATCTGGAATAGTATCAAACGTCAATCCTTGCATTGGTTTTAGATATTCAGATATTCCAGTGTGATTCTCTGGCATACCTCTTCGTAATGCTTTTGCATATCCACCCGATGATGCTCCAATCTCATAATCTGGAACGTGATTAATCATGTCAATATCTTTCTTTTCATATCCGTTTGTTTCCATCCAATCGACAATCCATGACTTGAAGTCTGATGAACTGTAGAAGTAACGATAGTAGTATATAACTCTAGTTCGTTCTCTATAATATTTCTCGCCATTCCAGTTCTCAGCGCCTTCCCATTCGGGTTCTGGTCCGATATACATTTCATCTGCGAATCTTCCTTTACGTACTACATTCTTTTTTCTTTTTGCCATTTTGATTGCCATCTTAGTCCACTTCTCCAATTATATAGCTTTATTAATACTATTAAAGCATACATTCATCAATTTGTCAAGTTTTTTTATGATCTGTGTTGTTATCTACTCGTTTGATTGTTGGCATGACCGATGTGGCAACTGCATTTATTAGTAATGCACTGCGATAGAAATTACTTTTATTAGGCATAGTACTATGTAATGTTCTTGAATTATATATCAATACATCTCCCGGATGTGAAACAAATTGCATGCCCTCTGTTGTCAATAATGTGTCATAATCTTCTTGATTTTCTTCAATATCTTTGTAATAAAATTGACTAGCATGTGAACCGGGTAAGAAAGCAGTTGCTCCATTCTGCAATGTGAATGTATCTAGTGGGACAATAATTTGTACTCCCAGAGTTTCATCGTTAGATACATGTGCATATTCTTCGAATCGATAGGGAATATCAATATGTGCCCTAATCTTTGAACTTCCTGGTCTTGTAGTGATAGTATCAACTATATGAATATTCCACTCTGTATCTTGAAACATTGAATCAATGTGTGTTCTCAAAATATCAATCACAGGGCGCCACATCTCTTCAGGTGGCGATGTACTCCAACAAACGTTATATTCTCTACCTTTTCTGTGTTTAGCGTAGTACGTCCCGTTTACCGCGTTTCCACGATGTATATTTGCTGGGTTCATTGCCCATAATTTAAACTGCCGTATTACCACAGGAGGAATTACTTCTTTTAATGTGATATACCCGATGTCTTTGCTCATTGCCATATAACTTTCTGCTATTGTTTATTTGTTTATTTATTTATATAACTATATTATATGATAAATACTGATAGAAGTCAAGTACTGAACGGAGAATATTATGCCATATTGGCAAAATAGAAAGAAATTACACTGTAATACGGAGGTCATTTAAAATGCCAAGACTTAGTATGTGGAATCCCAAAAAGGGAAACGATTACAAATTTACTGATAAGACAGTCAAAGCACATTTTGACCATGGCGGAACATCGCTTCTGGTTCATAAGTATATTAGTTCACAAGATGAAACTGACCCAGAATATGACCCTGCCGACCCGGCTATACAAGATTTACTCTTTCTAGAAAATCGTGATAGAAAATACGAAAAAGATGTATTCGACCTAAGAGGCGTATACACTTTATCTGACCAAGACTTTGAGTTATCTCAATTTGGTATGTTTCTTGGCAATGACCAACAAGTATTTACCTTACATCTAAACGAGATGGTAAATATGATAGGTAGAAAATTGATGACTGGCGATGTTATCGAACTTCCGCATATGCGTGAAGATATGATGCTAGAAGGCAATGACGGCATTGAAAAAGATGGAGTCAATCAATACTGGGTAGTCCAAGAAGCATCAAAAGATGCTAGTGGATTTGATGCAGGTTGGTGGCCACACATTTGGCGCGTTCGTTGTAAACAATTACAAGATACTCAAGAATACGCAGATATACTTGGTACTGGCGAAGAGGCAGGTGATTTGAAAAACATTTTATCTACTTACAATAAAGAATTACAAATAACTGATGCTGTAGTCAGAGAAGCAAAAGACAATGTACCCGGAAAGTATTGGGATTATAGAACAAACAATTTAATGTATGCAACTCCAAGTAATCATCCAGACGATGTAGATTATGCAACAGTGGCACATGGAAGAACATTTCCTACAGCACCAACTGATAATACATATTTCTTGAGAAGTGACTATACTCCATCAAGATTATTCCAGTACAGAGAGAATAAATGGTACAGAATAAACGATGACGATGGTGCTTGGGAAGTTGGACATGCATTACATCATCAATTTATTAACAATAGTGGCTCAGTAGTACTAGATGACGGTACTACTATTACATCAAAAGTCAATCTGTCAAAAGCAGTAAGACCAAAGGTAGATTAATATGCAAAATCATTTCTATGACAATCAAATTCGAAGATATATTTTACAATTCGTAAGAATGTTCAGCGGATACACAATTAAAACTGGAAAGAAAATGAACGATAACGTAACTGATTATTACATTCGAGTTCCAGCAAGATA
>Ga0209383_1001890_pt1 | contig 12758 bp, 28 predicted proteins | sample CoawatmetaG02DNA_FD_187510 | JGI IMG/M metagenome (GOLD analysis project Ga0209383, IMG submission 187510) | Marine microbial communities from the West Antarctic Peninsula - Coastal water metaG029-DNA (SPAdes) (version 2) | ecosystem: Environmental > Aquatic > Marine > Coastal ... | reverse complement strand
ATTTTTATATGAGACATTTCCCGTAATATATAATGAAGATGGCACTCAAGATGACCAAGAGGAAGAACTTGACTCTTACTTTGTTATACAATCTAAAACTATATAATCAAAATCAAAAACAAAAAATTATGAAAGTGTTCAAAGAGTTAGAATGGAGAGATTGGCAAGATGGTGTAGCATCAAACCCGAAATTTAATAATGGATTTGAAATGAGTATAGTTGCAGGCTCTACTATGTATAGTTCACCTAAAGATAAAGGTGATTCACCTAATGATTTTTCATCATTTGAAGTTGCTGTTTTTGACCCTCAAGGTAATTGGGCAACTAAACAATTTTTCCCTAATCATAATGATGATGTTATAGGATGGCAATCAAGAGAAGATATTAATAATTTAATTAAAAAAATAAAACAATCATGAAATTATATGCAGTAAATTATTATGTCGGAGGGACTCCGATGGAAAGTAAAACATTAGGAATATACGATTCACTTGACAAAGCAAAAGAAAGCTTAATTCAAAACCTAAAAGAGTTAGAAATACCCGAAGATTGCATTGATACTCAAGATGATTTTTATGTCTTTTGGGACATGGATGACTTTTGGGGAGGTATAGAGATTCAAAACTTAAACTTAAACGATTGATTATGACTTACATATTCACACTTTATAAGTACAATAACTTAGAAGAAAAAGTAACAATAAAGAGTAAAAATATAAAGATAGTTAGGGCCTGTCAATTTGTGGCAAAAGAATACTTAATTAAAAAATACTCGGAATACGATTTTGTAGAACGAGAATCTTAATAAAAACAATCATGAACAAATCAGTAGTATCTGAATCAGATTCAGACATAAGAAAACATCTAAGCTCATGGCTATTATTTGCGACAAAGGAACAAATAAAAGATGGCATTGAATGGTACAAAGACGCGCAAGATTTCTGCAAGTATCTGTCAGAAAAGTATGACATAAGTGTATATGTTGCAGCAACAGTTGTAAGTTGTTTAAGCCCTAATAATAAGTGGGCAAGAAATAAGCTTGATGCAGAGAATTTAATTCTATACTTTTTAAAAGGTAGAAAGCTTGAGGACTTAAAAGTATGTACATACAACAACAATAAGGCAAAAGCATGGCGGGCGATGCAAGGTGAAATCATTAGTGAAAAAGCACCTAAGACTCACGCATTCGCAATGAATGTAGGGCTATTAAGTTCTGAGCATATCACAATAGACAAGTGGCACCTTAGAGCATGTCTAACTGAACCGAGTGATGGAATAGTAAAATGTACAGAGTCTTGTACAATAATTCAGTACAGAAGAATAGAACAAATAACCGCACAAATCGCAAAGGATAACAACCTAAAAGGTTATGAACTTCAAGCAATTATATGGGTAACAATTAAACAAAAGTGGAACAGATAAACTAACAATAAAAATTATGAAAAAGAAAATTATTAAAGTAAATGAGGATGTAAGTTACATGGTAAGCACTGAATTTACTACAGACTTAGGATTATTTCAAGTCAAGGCGAGAGTATATTCTATGAAAGAATTATGTAGTGAAGGAAGACATAATGTAACTGATATTGAGTTAGATTTTTTAGTAAACAATAAACCATGTGCTTATCGAGGTTTTAAAGAGTTATACGAAAAGTTATATGGTGAAAATTCATTCAATGAATTCTGCGAAGAATTAAAAATAGATTTTGAGGAAGCATACTTTAAACATACACCTTATAAATAAACTAACAATAAAAATTATGAAAAAGAAAGAGTTTTTAAAACGTGCAACTGCTAAAAATGTAAAGCAAATGCGAGGACATGATGCACCATCGTACGAATGGGACATTTACTTTGATGGTAAGAAAATTTGCAACTGCTGGGATGATTCCTATGGTGGTGAATTAAATATTACTAATTATGAAAATCAAAGCATTCAAAAGATCTATGAATCTATTGAAAAGAAATCTCTTTTCGATAACGAGTGGAAGTGGACAACGAGTCTTGAATTATTGATGGAGGAAATAAAGATTATTTCATTGATGAAGAAAGATGAGAAAAAAGGTGTAATGGTGGGTAAACCTCATTCGTATAACATTCATGGATTCAGAACGAGCATACCTAAAACATTTGAGAAATGGTCAAAGGATGGTGTAATAAAAGACTATCAGAATATTATTAACGATGCTATTAAGAAAGGTCAGACTATTCTTAATGCTGAATATTTAAGAACATGGGATTTAAAAATAAACATATGAAAAATCACTTTACGAAAGAAGTATTAGAAGCGAAAGCAGTATTAAAAGAAAACGGATTCTATGTAGACAACTTGTGGCACATTGATGACGTGGACTTATTTGAGATAGATGAATGTTTTGAAATCCTATCTGAGGCGATAGAGCAGGACTATATCTATGAAAGAATTAATGAGAGTATTCAAGATTTAATTAAAAACCGTTAATCATTAAATATTACCGCTAATGTATAAAATCAAGGTTTTATTATCAAGAGTTATATTTTAGTTATAGAAAAAAAAACATGAAATACTCAAAACATTCGATGAATCAGAAAGGTGGAAACACCTATATTACTGAATGGGCAAACAAAGAGGGTGTCTTTTTAACATCTCGTGGTAAGTATATTGCGAGGGTAAGGGTAGGTGAGAAAAAGATATTCACTACCATATCTCAACACGATTCAGAAACCGAAGCGCAGAAAGCTTACAATAAATTTTACGATGAATTACGATAGATGGAAATTATCCTCACCTTATGAGAAAGATATGGTGAGTAGTTGTTGCGGAGCAGAATACTCCGAGGACAATGAGTGCGAGTCTTGCGGTCATGAGTGTAGAACAATTGACGAGGACGAGTATTTAGAGTTAGAAAAAGAATCATATTTAGAGGACAGAAGATGAAAAACTATAGCGAAATAATTAAGAGTTTAGAGAATCAGATTGACCTAATTGAGGACATTGTATCCTTAAAGAGGGAGATTGATTGTCATTTAAGTTACAATGCTGACTTCAGAAGTTTATTCCCTCGGTTAGCTGAAAAAGGTATCAAGAGAGTAGAACTAATCGAGAAGGAGATTGCTGAAAAGGAGCAAGAATTTATTAAAAATAGGAATCATGGAAACATATAAAGGATGGCAAATTGAAAAAGGGCATTATGGTAACTACTACGAGGCTACTAACTTAAAAGACTGTGATTCTTACATGATAGTCTGCAAGACAATAGAGCAAATTAAAGTAGAGATAGATGAAGAATTTATTAAACAACTTAAATAGTAATTATGAAAATATTAGTAGCTTGTGAAGAAAGCCAAGCAGTAACAAAAGAGTTAAGATCAAGAGGACATGAAGCCTATTCTTGTGATTTATTAAATCAGAGTGGAGGTCACCCCGAATGGCACATCAAAGGAGATGCAGTAAAAGAAGCTTATAGTGGCAAGTATGATATGATGATTTGCTTTCCACCATGCACTCACTTAGCAGTTAGTGGTGCTAGGCATTTTAAAGAAAAGATTGCAGATGGTAGGCAACAGCAAGGTATAGATTTATTTATGAAATTTATAAATGCCCCTATCAATAAGATAGCAGTTGAGAACCCCGTAGGCATAATGAGTACTAAATTTAAAAAGCCAAATCAAATAGTTCAGCCATGGATGTTTGGAGATAAGGCTCAGAAGAGTACTTGTTTGTGGCTAAAGAACTTAGATGAATTAGTTCCTACTGACATTGTAGATAAGGGTGAATTTTTTGAGTTTACAAGTAAGAAAGGAGTAAAAAAGAAAATGCCTATGTGGTACTACAAGGCTTTACAAGATGCTAAAACATCAGCACAAAGGAGTACATTAAGAAGTAAAACCTTTGAAGGGATTGCAAAAGCTATGGCAACACAATGGACAAAAAATTATGAAGAATAGATATCAGTTTATATGGATCTCAGCAATCCTTGAACACCTTCAAGAGAGGTTAGAGGATTACGAGGGCAGTCACTTTAATAAGCATAAGCTAAAGAACTTGACAAGGGCAACAAAGAGAGAGATTGATACCATCATAGGCTCTGAAATATTCAACAAGTTTTATGTCAGCGGAGGGGCTGAGGGTGTATCATTCACCGTAGAGCAAATTGATATATTATTTAATGAATTTAAAAATCAAATGAAATGAACAATTTAATAATCACGAAGGACAGATTTGTATACTTAGATGTATCAAGTAAAGCCACGAAACTATTCGGTTACATAGAACTGTATGCATACCTTAGCGAAGAAGATGCTGAGTGGGCAATAGAGTCTATTGATGAACTTGAGGAGGCATTGAGCATGAGCCTGCCCATAGTAATTGAAGGAGGTCACCTACCTAAACATAAGCCATTTAGTAAGGTAGACAAATTAATTAGTAACGGCTATGTATATGTAAAGTATGCAGACTTATTTAAGTAGTTATGGTAGCATTAATAAAGGCATTTATGGTAATATTCCTATTCATTGCCCTGTTCTATATCCTGCGTATTTTATTTCAAGATTCATTTTCAGAGAAAGTTGTATCGGCAATACTTATAATATTAATAATAATTTTAATCGTAATATCATGAAGATAATTTTAAATCAAGAGGTTTTAAGGGAGAAGATGAGTAAAAATCCCGACAAAAAGTACATTCAGAGGCTCCAGAATGCTGATGATCTAAACAGACAAATGTTCTCGGATACGGGAAGGCTAATGAGCCTGAAGGTATTCAATGGCAAGTACCCTGGAACTAAGCTAAATCCTATGACAAAGGAGGTGATGACATACATAGGTGGTTTAAGGATAGAACTGCTATCAAACGGAATGTGGTTATTACCTTTAGTAGAGATGTTGTATAAGGACAATACAATATATGATTTAGAAAGCAAATTATTTAGACATTTCTTTGGAAATTAATTAACAATTAACTAATATTGTAATCAAATGGGAAGAGTAAAGGAATATTACATTAGAGAGATAAACTCTCATGACGAAAGGATAGACGAAGAATACTTCTATCACCATAGGAAACCTAAGGTATCAACAATTAACAATTTAATTAAATCTTTAAAAAAAATGAAAAGAGAATACTTTGATCGAAAACAAAAGAACATTTCATGACCTGGCATGAGGTATTTCAGCAGGCTCTTGATGATGATCAGTGTGTAAACCTTGACTCAGATACTATGGAGGTAAGGTTAGCTTATGGTTGTAGAATCTCAAGGGATATTGAAACAGGAGACATAAGTATTCTTAACACTGCAATAGGAGGGTATGAATACGCTAATGTTCCTTGTGACATTAAAGATAAGTTCCTTCTGATGGGATGGAAGACAGGAACTGAATACCTAAAACTACACTCTTATAAGAGTAAGTTAAATCGTATAGAGTCTAACATCCAGCGTATAATAAGTAATAATAAACCTGATGAGGTAATAGATGATCAGAACCTAGGCATCTCTGCAAGGTCTGAGACTATTGTTATTAATCTTAAGAAGCTAAGAATAAAAATTTTAAATAAATATATATTAACTAAAAACAAATTAAATGAAGACAACTAAAAGCGTTTATGAGACATTATCTGCTATCAATGTGAATAGCAAAATTGAAAAAAAGAACGGGCTAACGTACCTATCGTGGGCGTGGGCATGGGCAGAGGTAAAGAACAACTACCCACAAGCATCGTACACAATCTATGAGAACTCAGATGGGTTTAATTATCACCACGACACGCAGACTGCGTGGGTAAAGACGGGTGTGACAATAGAGGACATAGAGCACATTGAGTACTTACCTGTGTTAGACTTCAGGAACAAGAGTATTCCTATCGCTAACATAACATCATTCAATGTTAATAGTAGCATACAGAGGAGCCTAACGAAGGCAATTGCAAGACACGGACTAGGGCTATACATCTATGCAGGTGAAGACTTTGTTGAGGTTAAGGCGATACCATTAAATATTGATGACGAGAACTGGGTAAAGATTATGAAGTTCGTAGGCGCGAACAAGGATAAGGGTCTGAAGTCTATAATCAAGACCCTCAATACGAAATACACCATATCAAAATTAGTTGAAAAAGAAATATCTAAAAGCTTATGATACAAGAAGAATTACACACAGAAATTGAAAGCATATCAAGGGATTTGAATGCTCTAAAGACTAAGTACTTTAAGTTAGAGACTCTAATGCATAATATTGTTAACACCTTCAGTGAGAATGCTATAAAGTTATCTGATGATAGTGTGAGGACTGCAGCATGTGGACACATCATAGACCTTAATTTGAGTCTAGATACGATATCTGATTTTGTGTCAGAGTGGTTTGGTGTAAACATACACGAAAGGAATAGGTCACATAGCTATATGTGGCCAAGGTTCTTTTTCTTTTACTTATCAAAAAGATACACGAGGCTAACCTTAGATAAGATAGGTCGTAAATTAAAGATGCATCACGCAACTGTTATTCATGGGGCACGAAGACACAATGAGATGATTGAGTACAATGACGATGACTACCTGAGGTGTATTACTGGGGCTGAGGCAGGATTTATATCACACATACTAAAATCAGACAAATGAATATAATAGATATACTTAGGGATGATAACGAGTACTACAGCGGAGAGGGGCGTAAATATTTAAGCAACTCAGACATCGGTGCATTACTATCAAACCCGAAAGAGTTTAAGAAGCCTCAGGAGGACCGAAAAGAGTTCATGGTAGGTAGATACCTCCATCAGTTAATTCTGGAGCCTGAGAAGGCTAAAAACACTATCTACGTGGATGCCACCTCTAGAAACTCGAAGGCATATAAAGATTTTTTGATGGAGAGGGACTTAAAGGTTGCTTTATTGAAGCGTGAGGTTGATGATGTTCACACATGGTACGATACCATAAGATCAAACGTGAGTATGTTCGACTTGATATACGATGAGCCTAATGAGTATGAGCTCCCTGCTGTCGGTGAAATATTCGGTGAGATGTGGAAGGGTAAGGCTGATATTGTGGGCAGAGAATACATCATTGACCTAAAGACATCGGGCAACATCAAGGACTTTAGGTGGAACGCAAGGAAGTACAACTACGACTCGCAGGCATTCATATACCAGACACTGTTCGGTAAGCCTATGATCTTCTTAGTGATTGACAAGAACACAAAGATGTTAGGGATGTACTCGGTATCTGAGGATACTTATAATCGTGGGAAGGCTAAGGTTGAGCAAGCGGTTAAGGTTTATGAGAAGTTCTTCAGCACAACAAGTATTGATGACATTAATCAGTTCTACTATGATGAGGAGATTTAGAGAGTTTAAAAATAATATTTTTAAAAAAGATAAGACATTGATCTTGGAGGTTCCAACCAGGTATCATTCAGTTGAATCTCGTGATGAGATGATTGATCAGCTGATTAAATTTTTGGAACAACATACTTTAATTAATTAATTATGAATAAAGCAGAAAAAGTTTTTGCACAAGGGTTCTACTTCAAGAAGAGTGAGAACGCCCCTGACTTCGTTGTCGGAAACATTAGCGTAAAGGTTGAAGAAGCCATAGGGTTCTTGAAGGAAAACGACAAGAAGGGGTGGATTAACATGAGTGTTAAACAATCAAAGAAGGGGACCTACTACATGGAACTTGACACCTTCGAGCCTAAACCACAAAAAGAGGAGAAGGATGAGATGGTATTTTAGACCATTCCTTAACACTTTGAGGGGGGATTATTTCCCTCCTCATTTTGTTAATGTTATTAAGGTTTTTTTCCCTTTACTTCTCTCTCTAATAATTATAATTATTTTATTTTTTTTCTTGTATACGAGGGTTAAAAGTTAACATTCTTAACACTACAACTGATTATCAGACACTTAACACAAAAAAGTTAACACAAAGTCAACACAAAGCCGACACAAAGTCGACACAAAACTTACCAAATGACAGAAAACGTAACAATTTTTAAAAATGTGAGGGACACAACAACTCCCTTCTACAGAAAAATAGACACAATTCTTGAACGAATTAGTGCTGGGAGTAGCAAAGATTTAATTAAAAAGATTAGGTCTGAAAAGGATAAATCTACGAGACAATCTCTAAAGACTCAGCTACCTGCAATTTGTTTCTCAGGGACATTCAATAAGAGAAGCGATAAATCAATAGAGGATCACTCAGGATTCATCTGTTTAGACTTTGATGGGTACGAGAAGAAGAAGGACTTAATTGCTGATAAGGAAAAACTCAGTAAGGACAAGCACGTTTTTTGTGTGTTCATCTCCCCATCGGGTAATGGTCTAAAGGCTATCATCAAGATACCTGCGGAAATAGAGAATCATATCAGGTACTTCAATGCCCTGGAGGCACACTTTAATAGCCCTAGGTTTGACACGACATCAAAGAACATATCAAGGGTATGCTACGAGAGTTATGACCCTATGATGTACATCAACAAAGACTCAGTCCTGTGGGATAAGCTTCAGGAGATTGAGCACAAGGAGATCATTAAGTCATCCGGGACACCTACTATCCCTATAACGGATGAGAACAAGATTGTTGAGATACTTGTTAAGTGGTGGACAAAGAAGTTTCCTATGATAGAGGGTCAGAGGAATCACAACTGCTACATCTTATCGGCAGCACTTAATGAGTACGGAATAAACAAGTCGTTAGCCGTATATATTATGAGTGGCTACACGGGCAGCGACTTCACTGAGTCTGAGGCTAATGCTACTATTGATTCGGCTTACTCTAGCACTGAGAAGTTCGGGACAAAGTACTACGAGGACAAGGATAGGGTTGATAGCACACGCCGTGATATTCGTAAGGGCATACCTAAAAATGAAATACGCAATAAGTTATCTAACCTAAACCTGTCATCAGATACAATTGACTCTGTAATTAATAATATTGAGGCAGAGGATGAGCACTTTATAAAGTTCTGGAGCAAGTCAGACAAGGGCATCATCAAGGTTATTCACCTTTACTTCAAGGATTTTTTAGAGTCACAAGGATTTTTTAAGTACTGCCCTGAGGATGGCAAGAACCATGTATTTGTAAGGATGAGGTCAAACTTAATAGACCACACCTCCGAGAAGGAAATCAAGGATTTTGTTCTTGCTAAGCTAATTAAGCTTGAGGACATGTCAATATATAATTACTTTGCTGACAACACTAGGTTCTTCAAGGAGGAGTTTCTTTCTCTGTTATCAACCGTAGACATACACTTCAAGGAGGACACGAAGGACACTGCCTACCTTTACTTTAATAATGGCGTAGTAAAGATTGAGAAGGATAAGGTAGAGAAGATTGAATACATTAACTTAGGGGGTCATGTGTGGAAGGACCACATAATAGACAGGAGTTTTGATTTATGTCAGATAGATCGTTGTGATTACCGGAAGTTCATCGGCAATATCTCAAAGAATGACCCGCACAGGATAGCATCTATGGAGTCAGCAATAGGATTCCTTATGCACGGATACAAGAACCTAAGTTACTGCCCTGCGGTCATATTGAATGACGAGGAGTACAGTGAAGATCCGGAGGGTGGAACGGGCAAGGGTATATTCATGAAGGCACTCAGTCACATGAAGAAGGTTGTCACTATTGATGGCAAGTCATTCACCTTCGAGAGTTCATTTGCCTATCAGTTAGTTAGTGCTGACACTCAGATACTTGTGTTTGATGATATACGGAGTCGGTTCCCATTCATTAGGTTATTCTCTGTAGTCACAGAGGGCTTGACCCTTGAGAAGAAGAACAAGGATGCTATAAAGATACCATTCAGTAAGTCACCTAAGATTGCAATCACCACGAACTATACTATCGAGGGGCAGGGAAACTCATTTGCCAGGAGAAAGTTTGAACTTGAGTTACATAAGTATTACAACAAGGACTTCACCCCGCTTGATGACTTCAATAAATTAATGTTCGGTGACTGGGATGATAAGGAGTGGTGTAGTTTTGATAACTATATGATCCGTTGTCTGCAGGGTTACCTAAAGACATCATTAGTTGCGAGTCGTTCTGCTACGGGTAAGCTAAAGCAGTTCAGCGTGAAGACAAATCATCAGTTCACAGAGTGGTGTGGGCTACTTGATGGTAACGATGAGAATGAGTTGTTGTTATTACATGCCAAGATAAATGTGCAGGAATGTTATAATGACTTTATTCAACAGAACCCTGACTACGGTAGCTATGGTAGCGTGAAGTTATCTCGTATTAAGTTCGGTAAGTTCTTAAAGTACTATGCTGAGTATAAGACTGGCAACTTTGAGGATGGTCGTGATGCCTTCGGTCAGTGGATCAAGATTTTACCACCTAAATAAAATGGAAATATCAATAAGTAAAATATGGGGGCAGATATATTTATTACCCTTTATAAAGATAACTCACGATAAATTACTTAACGGACATTATGAGTTCATAATCGGGTGGTTTAAATGGGAGTTAATTATAAATAGATAAAATTATGAAAGAACAAGATTTAATAGATTTAGGTTTTGATAAAGTAAATATATCTGAAGAACAAAGCGGTGATAATGCTTACTACTATTATGTATATGACATCGGTTATTTATCATTAATATCAGACACTAGTGACAATATTAAAAAAAATAAATGGGCGATACAGTTTTTAGATTATGATGATATAAACATAAATAAACGTGAAGATTTAGCCGCACTAGTTAAGATACTTGAATCAAATAATCACCAAAAAACACACTTAAAATGATTTTTGATAGACCAGATTACGTAAGCACGGATGAATTCTTAGATAGCCTTAGGTTGTTAGAGCACGTTATGTTCATGACTAAGGAGGTTAAGTCAGGAAGGGGGAGGCATACTAAGATAAGTACCCTATATAAGTACCGTAAGCCGGGTGATGATCAGATAAGGGATAAGATTAAGAACTCAATTAAATACTACGAAAGAAATGTTTGAATTTAGAGATTACCAGTTAAATATTATTCAGCAGGCCCAGGATGTAATCCGTAAGCATAGGTTTGTGTATCTGTCCATGGAAGTAAGGACGGGGAAGACACTAACTAGTCTAGGAATATCAGAGGCGCTTGATTGTAAGAGTGTTCTGTTTGTCACTAAGAAGAAGGCAATCAGTAGTATAGAACAAGACTTTCTCTTACTGAACTCATCAATGAACCTTCTTGTTATAAATTATGAGTCATTACATAAGATTGACTTAGCTGAGTGTGACATGCTGATCTTAGATGAGGCGCATGGCATGGGAGCATTCCCTAAGCCTAGCAAGAGAGCGAAGCTTGTCCGTCAGTTAATAAAAAAATATTCTCCTTTTGTGTGTCTGTTATCGGGAACACCTACACCTGAGTCGTACAGTCAAATGTACCACCAGGTGTATGGTATACCGACTAACCCGTTCATTAGGTTTGTTAGCTTCTATAAGTTTGCCCATGAGTACATCAATGTAACTCAGAGGAAGATAAACTCTCTGTACATCAATGACTACACTGATGGCAAGAGCACGATACTTAGTGCGATGAGGCCTATGATGATATCATTCTCACAGAGTGATGCCGGTTTCAGTAACAAGATAACCGAGAACATTCTAACTGTTAACATGAGTCCTATAACATATAAGATAGCGGATAAGTTAAAGAAGGACTTAGTTGTGCAGGGTGACAAGGAGGTTATACTAGCTGACACCCCTGTAAAGCTGATGCAGAAACTGCACCAGATATATAGCGGTACTGTAAAGTTTGAGGGTGGAAACTCTACAATCTTAGATGACACAAAGGCTGTGTACATAAAGAGGGCATTCCATGGCAAGAAGATAGGGATATTTTATAAGTTCAAGGAGGAACTAAATGTAATAAAAAAGGTGTACGGAGACGATATTTGCACAGAATTAAGTATATTTGAGCAGACTAACAAATCAATAGCCCTACAGATTGTTTCGGGTAGGGAGGGGATTTCTCTTAGGCAGGCAGATTGCCTGGTATACTATAATATTGACTTCAGTGCTACTAGTTACTGGCAGAGCAGGGATAGGATGACCACGAAGGAGCGTACTGCTAGTGATGTTTACTGGATATTCTCTAAGGGAGGCATAGAAAAAGATATATATAGGACAGTAACAAATAAAAAAGATTATACATTAAATCACTTTAAAAACAACAAATTATGATTAGATACACAAAAGTTCAAGGTTCTCTGTGGTATTCTTTAGAAGACATTGAGAAATACTTAAGAGAGAATAAGGCAATTACATCAAAGAAGAGTATGTCTTTTGCTTTTAATAAATTAATACACAAGAAAGATACTAACTGGAATTATAATCAGCACCTTAGCGTTGAGCCCTTTGATAATTTTTTTAACTGGTGTACGTTTGGATCCTTTTACTCTATTTTATCTAGTAAGGAGAAGGAGAAGGTAAGAGAAACAAAAATACTTGCGTTTATTGATGTCAACAATATTGAGAAAGCTAAATATTATTTTCCTGATATTGCTGATGAGTTTAAGGAGTGCACTCTAACTTTATCTTTATGAGGTTTGAAATAATAAAATATAACTACGAACTTGTAGATGGTAAGCCTAAGATTGTTATATCAATGATTAAGGTGTTAGACGAGGAAGGAAAATATATAAAGTTCGCTAAGTTAAAGGAGGTAGAAAAATATCTATCTTTATACCCTGTAACATTTAAGTAGTGATGGTAATAAATAATAAATTTAACTTAGGAGATACGGTATATCTAGTGACAGATAAAGAGCAATCTGA
>Ga0209383_1001886_pt1 | contig 12765 bp, 13 predicted proteins | sample CoawatmetaG02DNA_FD_187510 | JGI IMG/M metagenome (GOLD analysis project Ga0209383, IMG submission 187510) | Marine microbial communities from the West Antarctic Peninsula - Coastal water metaG029-DNA (SPAdes) (version 2) | ecosystem: Environmental > Aquatic > Marine > Coastal ... | reverse complement strand
AGAAAAAAAAAGTGATCGACTTTTTCATCGGTTTTTAAAATTGCTAGATCGTTTTGAGCATCAATTGCAATTACTCTTGCTTTGTAGTCTTTTTCTTTAATAGATAAGGTTAAATTTTTTTTACCGTTTACAACATGGTTATTTGTTACAGCGTACCCTTCTTCATTGATGAAAAAGCCTGTACCAACAGATTCTACTGAAATATCTTCGCTAGATGCAGATTCACTATCATTTTCATGCAGATCTGAATTTTGTCTTTCGAAATGATTACTTGATATTGGAGGCTCATATTGATCTGAATAAATTATATTATGATTCTGTATATAATTAGCTCCAGCTGGTGGGATATAATACTCTAGATGCCATTCATCTCCGCACAAAAAATTTCCATCAACTCGTATTTGTACTTTTTTTATCGAAAACCAGTTACTTGGTTTTACAATCAATTCTAGAAAAATTGATTTTTTAGATTTCCCAGATCTTGGTATTTCAATATCCACAGGTAATTTTTTTGATATTAAAACAGCATAATTTTTTCCTGATTTCATTATAATCTCAGCTTCATTCATGCTTTTATTTTCTATAACAGCTTCATTCCAATATAGGACAAAAAATAATTTATTTTTTGCAAGACCTTCACCACTAGTTTCATAAACTGAAAATTCTTGATTTAGATATCTATTTTTAAACAGCAGTTTAGCACTCATAAAAAGATCCTATCCCAAGAATAGTGATTTTCAAACCAAATGACGCTATGTGGACGTCATATGGACGTCAAATATCATTATAGGGAATTGTTGGTATAAAATATCGGCTGATTTAGTGGTGAGTCCGCTCGGGCTCGAACCGAGGACAATTCCCTTAAAAGGGGAATGCTCTACCAACTGAGCTACGGACTCACAAAGTGGTCTTTATAAAGGAATTGATCTTAATGTACAGTATATTTAGATGTCAAATCTAAACACTAAAAGATTCTCCACAACCACATCTTTCAGTTTCATTTGGATTAATGAAAGCAAATCCTGACTTAAACTTTTCTTTCTTAAAGTCCATAGTAGAGCCAAGTAAAAACATAATAGCCCCTTGATCGATAAAAACTTTAATACCATCATGCTCAACAATTTCATCAGTGGGAATAACTTCTTTAATGTAATCCATGTCATATGAATAACCGGCACAACCGCCAGATTTAACAGCAATTCTAAGACCAAGAGTTTCACTATCAGCTTTAGAGATAATATCTTTTATTCTTTGTGAGGCTGTATCTGTTATTTCAATTATATTTTTCATAAATTTAACTATTAAACATTATTACATCATGTCGAGTTCAAGTCTTGCGATTTCTGACATTCTGGACATGTCCCAAGGTGGCTCCCAGACTATATCAACTTTAACTTCATTGACACCTTCTACGGCTTGAACTGTTTCTTGTACACTTCTAGGTAACTCTTCAGCAACAGGACAATTAGGTGAAGTCAATGTCATATTAATCAACACGTCATTACCTTCAGTTACTTCACATTTATAGATTAAGCCTAGTTCATAAATGTCTACAGGTATTTCAGGGTCAAAAACTGTTTTAAGGGCATTAATAATTTTATTATCTAAAGTTAATTCACTCATGATTTTTTAAATAGTTCTAAAAATTCTCCATAGCCTTTTTCTTCCATATCATCTACTGAAATAAAGTTTAAAGAAGCTGAATTTATACAATATCGAAGTCCAGTTGTTTGTTGTGGACCATCATTAAATAAATGACCTAAATGGTTATCTCCAAATTGACTTCTAACTTCAGTTCGATTGCTTCCAAAAGAATTATCTGCCAACTCAATTATTTCAGCACCTTTAATAGGTCGGTCAAAACTTGGCCAACCGGTGCCTGAATCAAACTTATCTAAAGATGAAAATAAAGGTTCGCCTGTTACAATGTCTACATAGATACCAATTTGTTTGCTATTCCAGTATAAGTTGTCAAATGGTCTTTCTGTACCATCTTTAAGTGCAACTCTTTTTTGTTCTTCAGTTAAATTTGCAACAGCCTCAGAGCGTTCTTCTTCAGTCATGGAGCACCAAAAAGGAGTTTCTACAATTTTTACATTACTCATATCATAACTTTCTATCTGATTTTCTGCCTTAATAAAATTAAATTTTACTAAACTCAACAATATTAAGAAAAATATTATATCAAACTTATTTTTTATCATCTATCGCTGATTTAAAAGCGTGCCAAGATAAAGTAGCACATTTTACACGCATTGGAAAAGCTCCAACACCCTTTAATGAATACAATGAATCTTCTTCATCTATGATATTTAGTTCATCATATTTACCAGTAATCAAATTAGAAAAATCATTAAAGAGATTATTTGCATACTCAGTTGATTTACCTTTAAGGCTCTGAGTCATCAAAGAAGTAGAGGCGATGGAAATTGCACAACCTACTCCAGTAAACTTTATATCTTTTATAATATCTTGATTGTCTACTAACAAAGTAAGGTGAACCTTATCACCACACAAAGGATTGTGACCATCAGCTGATTTGTTGAATGGCTCACACTCGCCAAAATTACGTGGAGTACTTCCATGATCAAGAATAATTTCTTGGTAAAGTTCTTTTAATAAATCACTCATTTTACACTAAAAAAATTATTACACTTAATAAGAGCATCAATAAAGTAATCAATTTCTTGTTTATTATTATAAATCCCAAAAGATAATCTTGAGGTTGCTACAACATTAAGGATTTTCATTAGTGGTTGGCAACAATGATGTCCAGCTCTAACTGCAATACCTTGAACATCTAAAAATGAAGCAACTTCATGTGCGTGAATTTTTTCAAGGTTAAACGAAATTATCGATGTTTTATTTTTTGATTTTGAATAAATGTTAACAAAATCTAGCTCTGACATCTTTTTATCAGCGTATACTGTTAACATTTTCTCATACTGTTCAATTTTTTCCATACCAATATTATCAACGTAATCAATCGCTACACCTAAACCATACGCCTCAACCAGAGGTGGTGTTCCAGCTTCAAACTTACCTGGCAAGCCAGCAAAAGTAGCGCCATCAAGATTAACTTCATTGATCATACCGCCACCGCCTAAAAAAGGTGGAAGTTCATCTAATAAGTTTTCTTTTCCATATAAAACACCTATTCCAGATGGACCATAAATCTTATGACCTGAAAAAACATAAAAATCACAATCAAGCTTTTGCATATCAACTTTAATATGTGAAATTGACTGACACCCATCTAATAAAATATGCAAATTATTAGCCCTGCTTATTTTTACTAACTTTTCATCTGTGATTGTGCCAAAAACATTTGAAAGATGTGTTACAGTAACTAGCTTTGTTTTTTTTGAAATAAGTGACTCAAAATGGATTAAATCTAAATCACCATTATCATCAACATTTATAAATTTGAGGACAATTCCATAATTATCCCGAAGAAAAAACCAAGGTAATAGATTGGAGTGATGCTCCATAACACTTAAAATGATTTCATCGCCAGACTTAAGAAATCTTCTACAGTACGACTGCGCAACTAAATTGATACTTTCAGTAGCATTTTTTGTAAAAATTATTTCATTTACTGATTTGGCATTTATAAATTTTTGAATTTTTTTTCTAGCTTCTTCATATTTAAAGGTTGCTTCGACACATAAAGTGTGGACGCCCCTGCTCACATTAGAATAATGATTAGAATAAAATTCACTCAACTCCTTAATTACAACAGATGGTTTTTGAGCAGATGCAGCTGTATCAAAGTAAACAAGATCATTTTTAAGTATTTTTTTATTCAATACAGGAAAATCAGCGCGAATATTATCTTTTAAATTTTCTTGTTCCATTCTAGGTATTTAAATTTATGAAGTTTTTAGCTTTTTCAGCCATTAAATTATTTTCGATAGTTTCAAAAAATTCAGATAGAAATCCTTCAACATAAATTTGTTCAGCATCTTCTTTGGAAATGCCTCTTGAAGTTAAGTAAAAAAGAGTATTTTTGTCAGGTTGACCTGAAGCGGCTCCATGGGAACATTCCACATCGTCATTATAAATTTCTAATTTTGGAACTAAATTAATTTTTGATTCCTTGCCAATTAACAATCCTTTGCTAACTTGATTAGAAATAGTTTTAGAACAATGGTTATCTACGAATATAGTTCCATCAAAATTCACTTTTGAAGAACCTTTTGCAACAGTTTTAAAGTAGCAATCTGATGAAGCCATTTTGGTGTTATGTCTTATTTCAACCTCAGTATTTGAGTTAGTAGAATCATTTATTGAAACGCCACTACCTAAATATTTTGAATTGATATCATTTAAGTTTATGACAGTTTTGCTAAAATTTTCTTTTGATCCATTTGAAAAACTGTAATCTTTAAAAGAACTGTTTTCTAGTAACGAGCAATCATGAAAAAACATGTTTGTATTTTCACTTTTATAGCTATTTAATTTGTATAACTCAAAACAAGAATTTTTATGAAGTGTAGTTAAAAGTTTAATATTTGAGTCTATTGAATAGATAGACTCATCAAGAAACTCAAGCTTTGCACATTCATTAAGTTTTAAATTTATTTCAAAATTAATTGGATTTTTAGATTGATCTTCTAAGATCAAGTTAACTCTTTGAATATTTTCAGATTCGCTAACCTCTATATTTAGTATATTGCTTTTAATAAAGTCTTCAGCACTAGATATAGAAATAAAATTTGAAAAGTTTTCGATAACTGGTGTTACACCATCCAATCTAATTGAGCACTGATCTTTATTCATAACCATCTTTATCAATTCTTGAGGCCAAACTGGAATCTCCAGACTCAATAATTTGTCCATTTTGAAATATATGAACATAGTCAGGTTTTATGTACTCTAACAATCTTAAGTAATGAGTCACTATGACAAGAGAACGATTCTTTGATTTCATTTGATTAATAGCATCAGCTGTAACTTTTAAAGCATCGACATCTAGCCCAGAGTCAGTTTCATCCATAATAATTAATTTTGGATCAAGTAAATCCATTTGAAGAACTTCATTCTTTTTTTTCTCACCACCAGAAAACCCTGTGTTAACAAATCTGCTGTGCATATCAAAAGGAATTTTTAGGTATGCTGATTTTTCTTTAAGCAATTTTAAGAATGCAGCAGCTTCTATTGGATCTTTTCCTTGATGTTTTCTATGAGAATTCATTATTTGTCTTAAATAAGATGCGTTAGTTACACCTGGGATCTCAATTGGATATTGAAAAGCTAAGAATAAACCGTCTAATGATCTTTCTGTCGGCTCCATATCCAATAGATCTTTTCCATTAAAACTAATTGAACCAGATTCAACTTGATAATTAGGATTTCCCGCTAGTGTATGGGCAATAGTGCTCTTACCTGAGCCATTAGGACCCATTATAGCATGCACTTCACCTGTTTTAATTGACAAGCTTAAGTTGTTTAAAATCTTATTATCTTCAACCGAGACATTTAAATTATTAATTTCTAACATTTATCCAACACTTCCTTCTAAACTAATGCTTACTAATTTTTGAGCTTCAACAGCAAATTCCATTGGTAATTTTTGTAAAACTTCCTTGCAAAAACCATTTACAATCAAGCTTTGCGCTTCCTCTTCGTTTAATCCTCTTTGTAAACAATAAAATAATTGCTCATCACTTATCTTTGATGTTGTGGCCTCATGATTGATTGAAGAAGTGTTATTTGCATTTTCAGTGATAGGCACCGTATTTGCTTTACTTAAATCACCCACCAGCAATGAATCGCATTGTGTAAAGTTAGAAGCATTTTCTGCCTTCGGATGAAAACTAACTAATCCTCTGTATGTGTTAGTTGATTTACCGGCTGAAATCCCTTTAGAAATAATCTTACTTTTTGTATTCTTTCCAAGGTGAATCATTTTAGTTCCGGTATCAGCTTGTTGATAATTATTAGTTATTGCAACTGAGTAGAATTCACCAATTGAATTATCACCTCTAAGTATACAGCTTGGATATTTCCAAGTTATAGCAGAACCAGTTTCAATCTGCGTCCACGAAATTTTAGAATTTTTACCTTTGCATAAACCTCTTTTGGTTACAAAATTATAAATCCCACCTTTACCATTTTCATCACCAGGATACCAATTTTGCACAGTTGAATACTTAATCTCCGCATTATCTAAAGCAACCAATTCAACATTTGCAGCATGAAGCTGATTTTCGTCTCTCATCGGTGCTGTACAACCTTCTAAATAGCTTACATAGCTGTCATTATCTGCAATGATTAATGTTCTTTCAAATTGACCTGTTTCAGATGCATTTATTCTAAAGTAAGTAGATAGCTCCATCGGACATCTCACACCTTTTGGAATATAGACAAATGAACCATCCGTAAAAACAGCTGAGTTTAAAGTTGCATAAAAATGATCCGTAACAGGAATAACAGATCCAAGATATTTTTTAACTAGCTCAGGATGCTTTTGAATTGCTTCAGATATTGGACAAAATATAACGCCCATTTCATTAAGCTTACCCTTAAAAGTAGTTGCAACAGATACACTATCAAATATTGCATCTACTGCTACACCAGCTAACATTTTTTGTTCAGTAAGTGGAATGCCCAGTTTGTTATACGTTTCAAGAATCTTAGGATCAATTTCGTCTAAAGATTTTGGCTTATCATCATGTCCTTTAGGGGCAGAGTAATAATATAAAGCTTGAAAATCAATTTCATCAAATTCAACTTTAGCCCAAGTTGGTATTTTCATAGATTTCAATCTATGAAAAGCTTTAAGTCTCCATTCAAGCATCCATTCAGGCTCATTTTTTTTCTTCGAAATTATTCTTACAATTTCTTCATTTAATCCTTTAGGTATTGTTTCACTTTCAATATCAGTAACAAACCCATGCTTATAAGATTCTTGTTTAAAATTATCTTTACTTACTTTGTTCATAAATACTTTCCTGCAAAAAACTTTTTTTATTACCGTCGACTAAATCCTTTAAAGACACTGATTCTAAGTAGCCTTCAATTAGATTTTCTAAATCTTCCCATAAATGATGAGTTAAACATTTAGCACTTTTTCCAGTACAAAATGTCTTTGGATCATTATTACAACCAGTTGTTTGAATACTTTCATCAACAGCCGATATTACATCACTTACTTTTATATTTTCTCGTTTGTCCGAAAGTTTGTATCCACCTCCTGGACCCCTATGACTCTTAACTAGATTAGATTTTTTTAATTTCAAGAAGATTTGCTCTAAGAAATGCAGAGATATATTTTGTCTTAATGCTACATTTGATAGTTTGCATGGCTTATCTTCCGCATACTTTGCTATATCTACCATTGCTAAGACTGCATATCTACCTTTACTGCTTAATTTCATGTTCTTTACTTTAATTTACTTTCTATATCTTCAATTCGTTTTTTTAAAATTTCATTATCCTTGATTAGATTCTCAACTAATGTTTTTCGACTGTCTTTACCTGAGGTTAATCCATAAGCAACAAAGCTATCTGAATCATCTGAAGATTTAGAGATATGTCTGGCTGGTATGCCAACAACACTCATGTTTTCTTCTATATCTTTTGTAACAACTGAATTGGAGCCAATCTTACAGTTGTTACCTACTAAAATAGGCCCCAGTACTTGAGCACCTGATCCAATAATTACATTATTTCCTATAGTTGGGTGTCGTTTTGTATTGATCTGACTTACGCTATCCTCACTTGGTGAAGTTCCACCCAAAGTAACGCCGTGATAAATTGTTACATTGCTTCCAATAATACTAGTTTCACCGATAACAACCCCCATACCATGATCAATAAAAAGTAAATTACCAATTTTTGCGCCTGGATGAATTTCAATTCCTGTTAAAAATCTAGTTATATACGAAAGCAGTCGAGCAAGAGTTGTTAGTTTTAACGAGTATAAGAAGTTAGATATTCTATATAACCCTAACGCATGTAAGCCTGGAGATGTAATTAGAGTTTCAACTCTGCCCTTAGCGGCAGGATCTCTCTCAATATAAGTGTCAATCAGTGAAATTAGACTACGCATTTATAAAAAAAGCCTTGAATTTATATATATAAGTTTAGTATACCGTCTTAATCGAAATAAATATAATACCTGAGTAATACAGTCAACTATTAATATAGGAATTTATAAATGAGCAATCAAGTTAAGGAAATACTATTTACAGGGCCTGATGGGCGTTTAGTAGGCAAATATAAAAAGGGACAATCACTTAATCCTCCTGTTGCCTTGCTATTGCACCCTCATCCTCTTTATGGAGGAACAATGAATAACCCAATTGTAATGGAATTATACAACATATTTGACGCTTTAGGCTTTTCTACATTTAGATTTAACTTTAGAGGTGTTGGTAAGAGCGAGGGTAAATTTGATAATGGTTTAGGTGAACTGGCTGATGCGGCAGCGGCACTAGATTGGCTTCAAAGACAAAATCCTAATACAAATCAATGTTGGGTAAGTGGCTTTTCATTTGGGGCTGTTATATGTATGCAATTACTTATGAGAAGACCTGAAATTACAAGGTTTGTAAGTGTTTCACCACAACCAAATTTATATGATTTTAACTTTCTGGCCCCATGTCCAGCATCAGGCTTAATTGTTCATGGTAAAAAAGATGAAATAGCACCTCTTGATGATGTGCAAAAACTTGCTCAAAAGCTACAAGCTCAAAAAAATATTACAGTTGAATATGAAGAAATTTCTGGTGCCAATCATTTTTATGACAATGAGATACCAAAATTAAAAAAAGTTATAGAAAATTATATCGAGATTGAGTTAAATTCACGCTTTAGATAAATTTAAGATACTTCTCCACCTGTCATCGCTTTTCGAACACCTGTCGTTTTAGGGTAAGATATAGAAAGATTCTTTAGGGATCTTACACCTAAGTACGCAAATGCCTGAGACTCAATATATTTGTCAGATAGCTTAAGACTATTAATAGATAGTATTTTTGTATTTAATAAATTTGACAGGTTCTCTAAAATAAAAAGATTTCTACTGCCACCACCCATTAAATATATTGATTTACAGTTCTTATCTAAATTAATTATTGCTTGAAATATTGATATTGTTGTAAACATAGATATTGTTGCACATGCGTCATATAAACTTAAATTTCTATAACTTTTAATAGAAAAATAATTTCGATCTAAAGATTTTGGATATTCTTTATTAAAAAATCTATCAGATAAATTTTTATTTAGGATATTATAGTCAACATTACCTTTTTTTGAAAAATTTCCATTTACATCAAATTGATGTTTTGTATTTCTAGATATATAATCATCTAAAAGGCACATGCCGGGACCAGTATCAAATGCTATTAGCTGACCTGAAATGGTTATGTAGGTAATATTTGATATACCTCCTATATTAATAAACATTACCGGCCCTTTAGTGTTGATGTATTTTTTTAAAGCTGCATGAAATATAGGTACTAATGGAGCGCCTTCACCACCATTGCTAATATCTTTTTGCCTAAAATTAGAGACAACTTTAGTCTTAAAATAATCAGATATTTTTTTGGAATTAATTAATTGCAAAGAAATACTATTTTTTGGGTCATGGAAAATTGTTTGACCATGGACGCCTATAATATCAATATCTGCCAACTTTACTTTAGCTTTCTTAATAAGCTTTGATATACCTTCAATATACTTATTTGTAATTAATTCTTCTAATAAAATAATATTAAAATGGCTATTTTTATCATTAAAAGATTTTGAAAAACTAATAATTCTTTTTCTTAAATCGCTACTGTAAAAAATACTAATGCTTGATAAAGGTTCAAAAAAATCTAATCCATTAGTTTTAATTAATGAAATATCGATACCATCTGCTGATGTTCCACTCATGGCACCTATTGCAAAATAATAATTTCCCATATGATTTAGTATATATTTCCTGTATTCTATTTCAAAATTATATTATTAAATATTAATGACTTTATTAGAAGAATTAAAACTTAGAGGTTTTATTCATCAGTGCACTGATGAGGAGAAACTTAATAATAGTCTTAACAGTGGTTCTATAAATTTTTATATTGGATTTGATTGTACGGCTAAAAGTCTACATGTTGGTAGCCTAATTCAAATAATGATGATGCGCATATTTCAAAAATATGGGCATACTCCAATTGTACTTATTGGTGAGGGTACTACTAAAATTGGAGACCCATCAGGCAAAGATCAATCAAGAAAAGTGCTATCAGCTGATGATATCAAAAATAACTCAAGCAACCTTGTAAAAGTTTTTGATAAATTTCTTGTTTCAAGCTCTAAAAATAAACCTATCTATGCTAATAATGCTGATTGGCTAGATAATATTAATTATATAAATTTTTTAAGAGACTATGGTAAACATTTTACCATTAATAAAATGTTAAGTTTTGATAGCGTTAAGCTTAGGCTTGACAGAGAACAGTCTCTTAGTTTTGTTGAATTTAACTATATGATTTTACAAGCCTATGATTATCTTGAGCTGCACAATAGATATAACTGCAAACTTCAAATTGGTGGTTCTGATCAATGGGGCAATATAGTCAATGGTATTGATTTAATTAGAAGAGATAGCTCATCTGAAGTTTATGGACTTACTACGCCACTTCTAACAAATGCAAAAAATGAAAAAATGGGAAAGACCGTTGATGGAGCTGTGTGGCTAAATGAAGAAATGCTAACACCTTATGATTATTGGCAATTTTGGAGAAATGTTGATGATCGTGATGTATTTAGATTCTTAAAACTTTTCACAGACAAGACTTTAGAAGAAATCAAGTTGCTAGAAAATGTTTCTAATATTAATAATGTGAAAATTTTATTAGCTAATGCTGCTACTGAAATGCTACATGGAAAAGAAAAAGCAAATTTAGCTGAAAAAACTGCTAACGATGTTTTTAAAAATGAAGGTTCTTCAGAAAATCTACCGCTAATTAATGTTAATTTAACTGAAGGTAAATTATCGTTAAACGACTTAATTGTTGAAATTGGTTTTGCAAGCTCAAAAAGTGAAACAAGAAAACTCATTAAAAATAATGGAGTAAAAATTAATAAAGCTTTAGTTAGTGACGAGCTAAAAATTTTATCAGCTAATGATTTTGATAATAATAATGAAATCTTAGTGAGTGTTGGCAAGAAAAAACATTTTATAATAAAAAACTCTTAACTTATATTAATTCCCACTCCTTAAAAACTCTAGAGTTCTTTCAAATAATCTTGGTTTAAAAATAGTTAAAGGATTAGATTTTACTTCCGGATCATCTAAGTCGCCTGACATTGAGTATTCAACTGCTAAAATACCATCCCCTTCATCACCTATAAGAATTTTGCCAAACAGAGGTATCTTTTGAATAATTCCACTAATTAATTGAAGTGGTGAAATTTGCCCCTCTATATTAATTAATTTGTTTTTTCGATCAATGTTGCCTTCCAGTATAAGCCCTATTCCATCATTGACGGCAAAGGCTTTAATATCGGAATAATTATCAGCATTAACTTTATAACTTAAATTCCCGTATACAAATTCAATACCAGACACATTATTTAATGCACTACTTAAACCACTAAATGAAGGCATGGATAAAAGTTTTAAAGTAGATGGTGTATTAATTAATACAAAATCTTCTAAATCTATATCAACATTTGTTTCTAAAGAGCCGACAATTCTGTGACTTCTGATAACAGCTTTACCTTTACTAACAATATTTCTAGCTGAATGATTAGGGCCAACAGAATTTATTATATTTCCAACATCAATAACTGAAACGTCTATTTTAGCATCTTTGGTTCTCACGTACTTGAAACTAGTATCAGCTGTATTACCGTTACTTTGAACGTTAATTTTATTTTTTTTCTTATCAATAATTATATTTAAATTATCTACTAAAAGACCATCAATTAGAAAGGCTTTTTTTGTAGAAATATTATAATTTTCCGACTGAAAGTAATAATCTTTAATCTCATCATTAATTCTAATAACATTTTTTGATAAATCTATATTTTTACCTTTTATTGTTCCAACCAGCTTTCTGCTTTTCAAGCTTCCATTTATATAGATATCGACATTATCATTATTGGAAATATAAAAGTTATTAAATAAGAAATCGTTGCCTTCAGATAACTCAAGTGAACCTTTCAATTTGAGTGCATCTGTACTTGAGGTTAAAACACTCAGCTCAATATTTTTCTTTATATCAAATAAACTATCAATCTTTACATTTAGAACCTCATTAATTGGTTTTACTAGATTAATTTGTCTAATATAGAGCTGTATATTATTTAGATTGATATTAGATGAAATATTAAACAAATCATTTAATAAGTCTTTTTTAATTATAGTTACATTATAAGGGGCTATTCCTTTTATAAAACTCGGATCCTGGTTATCATCAAATTGGTAATTTAAGTTTATTTTGCCAGCAACTCTAAATTGAATATCTTTAGGTTTAAAGTTTTCATCGATACTAAATTCTGTTTCAATATTTTGTTCATCGTAAAGCAAATCAGAGAACGTTTTAAGTATTTTTTTATTATTAGTATCTCTTTTAGCTGAAATGTTATTCAGAATCTTAATAAGACTAACACTTGGCAATGTAGATTTTAATTCTAGTTTTTTATCACTTTTGGAATAATCAATTTTAAATTTAAGATCAAAACGATGTTTATTTTCTAGTTTATTAATCTGAATTTCTTGTTTTTTAAGATTAATTTTCAATCTAGCGTTATAATTGTTTT
>Ga0209383_1001881_pt1 | contig 12785 bp, 10 predicted proteins | sample CoawatmetaG02DNA_FD_187510 | JGI IMG/M metagenome (GOLD analysis project Ga0209383, IMG submission 187510) | Marine microbial communities from the West Antarctic Peninsula - Coastal water metaG029-DNA (SPAdes) (version 2) | ecosystem: Environmental > Aquatic > Marine > Coastal ... | reverse complement strand
AATATGAAAAATTTTAGCTATCAAAATACATGGAATAATATAAATCAGAAAATTATATCTGTTATTAATGAAAATAGAATTAGCAAAAACTGAAATTATACATTTTGTTGGAATAGGTGGGATTGGTATGAGTGGTCTTGCACTTATAATGAAAGGGATGGGTTTTAACGTCCAGGGAAGCGATATACTTATTAATAAAAATATTGAAAGATTAAAAAGAGAAAAAATTAAAATTAACATACAACACAATAAAAAAAATATAACGAGAGCCACTATTGTGGTTATTTCATCAGCTATAAAAAAAAATAACCCAGAGTTAATTGAAGCAAGGGCAAAACAACTCCCGATTTATAAACGAGGAGAAATGTTGGCTAATATAGTATCTTTGACTAAAAACATTGTCGTAACAGGATCTCACGGTAAAACTACAACTACATCTTTATTGGCAGCAATATTCTCAAAAACAAAATTAGATCCAACAATTATAAATGGTGGAGTTCTTAATGCAATTAATAATTCAGCAAAACTTGGAAAAAGTGATTGGTGTATTTTAGAAGCTGATGAATCTGATGGAAGTTTTATTCATGTGCCACCGACTTATTCTATTGTTACAAATATTGATCGCGAACATATGGATTATTATAATTCAATGAGTGATCTTAAAAATTTATTTATAAAGTTTATTAATAAAGTTCCATCATTTGGAAAAGCATTTATTTGTATTGATGATAAAAATAATAATGATTTATTAAAAAAAATAAAAAAAAAAAACCTGTATACATATGGAATAAATCCTAAATCCCAATTCTGTATTCAAAATATTAAACAAGTAAAAGAGTTTTCAGAATATGATTTGGCAATTAAGTTACCAGGAAAAAAAAATATATTTATTAATAAAATTAAAATACCTCTCTTAGGTATTCATAATATTCAAAATTCAACAGCAGCTGTCGCTGTAGCATTAACAATTGGAATTTCTCATAGTATTATTAAAAATGGGCTGAAAGAATTTAAAGGAGTTCAAAGAAGATTTAACAAAATTTTTACACATAGAGAAACTAGTTTTTATGATGATTACGCACATCATCCGACAGAAATTAAAGAAGTTTTAAATGGAGTTAGAGCTGCTTATAAAAAAGAAGAAGTTATATGTGTTTTTCAACCACATAGAATATCGAGATTAAAAGATCTAAAAAAAGAATTCAGTTTGTCATTTAAGAAAGCAGACACTGTAATTTTATGCCCAGTTTATGCGGCTGGAGAAAAAATTAAATTAGGATTTATCTACAGCAATTTTGCAAAAGATATTATTAAAAACTCAAAGGTCAAATTATTTATGATTAATAACCAATACGAATTAGCAAAATTAATAAAAAATACAATCTATGGAAAAAAAATAGTTATCGGCATGGGTGCTGGCACCATTTCTTCATGGATGAAAGAATTACCAGATTTAATATGATGGTATCAGAAGAACTAATAAAATTTTCAAATGAAGTTAGTAGTAAAATTTTTTTTGATTATGATTTAAAAAAAAGTAATTGGTTTAATATCGGTGGTAAAACTAAGATCTATTTTAAACCTGATAATTTAGCCGATTTAATATTATTTTTAAAAGAATTTGGAATTAAGGAAAAAATTCATATTTTAGGTGCAGGATCAAACACATTAATAAGTGATAAAATATTTGATGGTGTCGTTATTAAATTGGGAAAAAATTTTTCTAATATTTCAGTATTACCCAATGGCATAATAGTTGCGGGTAGTGCCTGTTTGGATAAAAGATTATCGGATTTTGCCCTAGAAAACGAAGTAGGAAATTTTGAATTTTTATCGTGTATACCTGGAACCGTTGGTGGTGGGCTTAAAATGAACGCAGGATGTTTTAATAAAGAATTTAAAGATATACTGATTTCGATACAAGCAATTGATAAAAAAGGTAGAGTTTTAACAATACCAGCAAATAAAATTATCTTTAAATATAGAAACAATGATTTACCAGAGGATCTAATATTTTTAAGTGCTTCCTTCAAGGGTAAAAAAAAAGATAAAGATAAAATTCAAAAAGAAGTTTTTGAACTAAAAAATAGAAAAGATGACACTCAACCAACAAAAATAAAAACGAGTGGTAGTACGTTTAAGAATCCAATTAATCAAACAGATAAAAAAGTTTGGCAATTAATAAAGGAATCAGTATCATTAGACATAAGTTTTGGAGATGCCTGTATTTCTGATAAACATTGTAATTTCTTTGTAAACAAAAATAATGCTAGTTTTGATGATATGAATAAATTAATAAAATTTGTTCAAGAAGCAGTAAAAAAAAAAACTGGCATCATCTTGGAGAAAGAAATTAAGATATTGGAATAGTGATGAAAAAAAAAATTTTAGTGCTTAGTGGTGGTATATCCAAAGAACGTTTAATAAGTTTGGATACAGGAAAGCAAGTGGCTAGTGAATTAAAAAAAAATAAATATTTAGTTTCAACCTGTGAACCAGATCACAGCTTGTTAAAAAATATAAAATTATTTAAACCAGATATAATTTTTAATGCATTACATGGACAGTTTGGGGAGGATGGCTATATTCAAACAATTTTAGAAACTCAAAAAATTCCATACACTCACTCAGGTGTGATTGCCTCTTCCATTGCAATGGATAAAGAAATTTCAAAAAAAATTTTTATTAAAAATAAGATATTAACTCCGAAATATATTAAACTAAATTATAAAAAGAATGAAAAAAATATTATTGAGATTATTGAAAAAAAATTAAAATTTCCTGTTGTCATAAAGCCAATTAATGAAGGATCAAGTGTACATGTGTATATTTGCACCAAAAAAAATATAACCAAAAATTTAAAAAAATTAAGTATATATAATCAGATTTTGATTGAAGAATTTATTGCAGGTAGAGAAATTCAAGTAGCTATCATGGGTACTAAAACATTGGGAGTAATTGAATTGCAACCAAAAAGAAAATTTTATGATTATGAAGCCAAATATAATTTAAATGCAAAAACAAAACATATAATTCCTGTAAATCTCAGTAAAAAAGATTTACAAAAGATTACCACTATTACTCATAAAGCCCATCATCTTATTGGTTGTAAGGGAGTCACCAGATCAGATTTTAAGTTTCACAATGGAAAATTTTATCTACTAGAAATTAATACTCAACCGGGAATGACTAAACTTTCATTAGTACCTGAAATAGCCCACTATTCAGGTATTAGTTTCATAAAATTAATTGAATGGATTCTTAATGATGCATCAATTAATAGATAAAAAAAATAAGATCATATTATACTTATTATTCTTAGTTATATTAAGTACGACGAGTGGAAAGTTTTCACAAAATCATAAAAATTACTCCTATAAAATTAATCAAATTAATATTAAGGGACTCTCAAACACACTCATAAAAAAAATTTCTGGTGAATTAAATTATCTTTTTCATAAAAATATATTACTAGTTCGTAAAGAGGAGATTCATAGAGTTATAAGTAAATATAATATTATAGAAGAGTTCAGTATTAAAAAAGTTTACCCATCGACAATTAACATATATATCCAACCAACCCAGTTTGTTGCCAGACTTTCTAATAACGATCAATTAGTTGGATCAAATGGAAAGCTTATTAAAAATAAAGAAAATAATGATTTATTACCATATATATTTGGAAAATTTAATTCTAACAATTTCTTAAAATTTAAGAAAAATATTGCACTATCTAATTTTTCTTTTTCTACATTTAAAACGTTATATTTTTTTCCCTCGAATAGATGGGATATTTTAACTTATGATAATATTTTGATCAAACTACCTCAGGATGATATTTCTAAATCACTTGATATTGCCTTCAAGATTATTACTAGTAATAATTTTAAAGATAAAAATCTTATTGATTTGAGGGTAAACAATAATTTAATTATGAAATAATGAGCAATGATAATTTTCAAACTTTTTTTGATTGTGGTTTTTCAAAAATTAGAGCTGGTACATTTAATAGGAATAACAATAACGAAGCTTTTTATTTTGAGAGTGAATACTTAACAGACAAATCCAACCTAGAATTAAAGATTCAAGAAATGATCACTTATCTTGAGGAAAACACTAACGAATACATAGATAATATAAATTTAATGATAGATAGTCCTCAAATGATATCTGTTGCTATCTCACTATCTAAAAAGTTTGATAGGTCTAAATTAAAACAAGCAAACATTCAATTTTTAGTTCAAGAGGCTAAGCAACAAATTTTAAAACATTATACTGATTATAATATTGCTCATATTATTATTAATAATTATAAAATTGATGATGTTGATTATTCTTATTTACCTGACGAAATTAAGTGTAATTTTATATCTCTAGAAATACTTTTTATCTGCCTCCCAAATGATTTAGTGCTTTACTATAAAAATATTTTTTCAAAATCTAATATTTTAATTGACCAAATAATTTGCTCGAGTTATGCAAAATCAATTAACTATAAAGATAATTTAAATTCAGGTGAGTATATATCGTTCATTGATGTTGGGTTTAATAAGACATCAATAATTTCTTACCTTAATGATAAAATTCTTTCTTTAGACGTTTTACCAATTGGTGGTAATCATATTACCAAAGATATTTCCCAAATATTAAAGATGGATTTAGAACAATCTGAGAAGGTAAAAATTAATTTTGTTCAAAACTCTAAACCTTTAAAAGACAACGATGTTTCAATAGAAATCCTTCAAAAAATAATTTTTGCTAGAACAGAAGAAATAATTGAATTATGTAGCAAATCTATTGAGACAAATTCCCATAAGTTAGATAAATTTAAGATTGTGTTAATGGGGGAAGGTGCAAAAATACTTAATAATAAGCACCAAGATAATATTTATTTTTCTAATGATATGAACTTCCTGGAAGAAACTTTGGAAGACATTTGTCAGTCTGGATTTAAATTTATAGCAGGATTAAACAAACATGAAGTTGTAATAATACCAAAAAAACAAATAAAACAGGGCTTTTTTGAAAAGCTTTTTCACCTCTTCAGATAACATAGTATTTTCCTGTAATATTTCTTGTTTTTCATAATTTAGTTCAAGTAATTATAAGATCTTTGTGTCTGTTTTAAATCAAAAAACTATTAATGAAAATATTACCTTAAGAGGTGTCGGCCTTCATAGTGGCTTAGCAGTAACAATGACAATGAAACCAGCAGAACCAAATACTGGAATAATTTTTAAGAGAGTAGACTTAAAAAAAAACAATATAATAATCCCAAACATTTTTAATGTCAGCAGTGCATTATTTTGTACAACTATATCAAATGAAAATGGGGTGAATATTTCAACGATAGAACATTTAATGGGTGCCTTATATGGCCTAGGTATAGATAACGCACTAATTGAGATTGATAATCAAGAAGTGCCAATTTTAGATGGTTCAGCCAAACTATTTGTCGAAGCTATTAATAAGGCAGGAATTAGAAGTAGTGATGCTCCAATAAAAATAATAAAAATTGAAGAGAAGATTGAATTTGTAGATGGTAATAAAGTAATCTCTATAGAACCAAGTAAAATTAGCCTTGATATAGATTTTGAGCTAAAATATGAAAATGATCTAATAGGGACACAAAGAAATCTAGTAAAAATATTTGATTCTGACTTAACTGAAATTTATAATTCTAGAACTTTTTGTCTTTTTGAAGATATAGAAAAACTGAAAGAAATGGGATTAGCTAAAGGTGGAACTCTTGATAATGCAATCGTTGTAAAGAATAATGAAATCTTAAATAAAAAAGGACTTAGAAATGAAAAAGAGTTCGTAAACCATAAAATTTTAGATTGTATGGGAGACCTTTACCTTACTGGTTACAAGATTATTGGCAAAGTAATATGCTCACAAGGAGGACACAAACTTACAAATCAATTATTGAGAAAAGTGTTTGAGAAAAAAGAAAATTTTTCATTTATTGAAATTAAAGAAAAGAACATACATCATACATTTATCAATAAGGGTCACTTAAGATCTATTGCATAAAAATTATTTTGCTATGCAAGCTAAATAATTTAAAAGGTTATTAAATGAGAACTTATTATAAGAATTGGTATTTACCAATACTACTACCAATACTACTATTAATGCTCACATCATGTTCAAATGATGAAAAAAAAATATCCATTATAAATAATGAAAATATCGAACTTCAGATGATTGATGCGTATAAAGAAGGAAAAAAAGCATTCGATGGCGGAGATTTTATTTTTGCTAGCAAAAAATTTAATGAAGTGGAAATTTTATATCCCCAGTCGATCTGGGCACCAAAATCTATCTTAATGTCTAGTTATTCTTACTATAGTGGAAATTATTATAATGATGGTATTTATGAATTAAAAAGATTTATAAAAACATATCCTAAGCATAAAGATATCGATTATGCTTATTTTTTATTAGCATCTTGTTATTATGAAACCATCGTTGATGAAAAAAAAGATTTAAAACCATTAATTGAAGCTCAAAAATTATTTAGTTTAGTAATAACAGAATATCCAAATACAGATTTTGCCATAGATTCGCAGTTTAAGCTAAATTTAATTAATGATATTTTGGCCTCTAAAGAGATTTATATAGCTAGGTTATATCAGGATAAAGAAAAATGGATACCTGCTATAAATAGGTATAAAATTGTTATAGATAAATACTCTGAGACTGTCTATGTTGAAGAAGCTATTCACAGATTAGTAGAAATTTATTTTAAAATTGGGTTAGTTGAAGAATCTAAAAGGTATGCAAAATTACTTGGTTATAACCATCAATCCAGTGAATGGTATAAAGAATCTTATAAAATATTTAATAAAAATTATAAACCTAAAAATAAAAGAAATAGCAATAAAACTAAAAATAATTTTGTTATTCAAAAATTTAAAAATCTTTTTCGTTAAAAGTAGATGGATTTAGATTTAATTAAAAAAAAATATCTAGCAAAAATAAAACTATTAAATAATTATAACAAGCATTATTATGAAAAAAGTGATCCAAAAACTTCAGATCAAGAATTTGATGCTTTAAAAAAAAAAATAATTGACTTAGAAAATAAATATAAATTTTTAAAAAGTGAACATTCGCCAACAAAAACCGTAGGGTTTAAACCATCAAAGAATTTTCAAAAAATTAAACATAAAGTCCCAATGCTTTCTTTAGGAAATGCTTTTAATGAGGAGGATATAAATAATTTTGAAAAAAAAATCATAAATTTTTTAAGCTTAAAAAATACAGATACCATTGAGTATAGTGCTGAACCAAAGATTGATGGTATATCGGCCTCATTAATTTATATTAATGGAAAATTTACAAAAGGTCTCTCAAGAGGAGACGGTACGGAAGGAGAAGATATTACTCAAAATTTAAAAACTATTAATGATATACCTTTAAAGATAACTACAAAAAATTTTCCTAAAGAAATTGATATTAGAGGAGAGGTGTTTATTGAGAATAATGACTTTAAAACTATTAATGAAAAATTTGCCAACCCTAGGAATGCTGCATCAGGATCATTAAGACAAAAAGATTCAACCGTAACTGCTAAAATACCTCTTAAATTTATTGCATATACTCATGGGTATGCTGAAGATATGAAAATTAATAGTCAATCAGATTTTTTAAAGAATTTAAAGACGTGGGGCTTTAAGATAAACCCATTCAATAAAAAGATTTCAGGCATTAAAAACCTAGTTAAAAATCATAATAATTTAGAAATAAAAAGAAAAGAAATAACCTTTGATATTGACGGTGTTGTTTACAAAGTTAATGATTTTAATTTGCAAAAAAGACTAGGTTTTGCAGCTAATGCACCTAGATGGGCAATTGCGCATAAGTTTTCTGCGAATAGTTCAATATCTGAAATAATAAATATCGAGATTCAGATAGGTAGAACAGGAGCGCTAACGCCAGTTGCAAAGATTAAACCTGTTAATATTGGTGGTGTAATTGTGTCAAATGTAACACTGCATAATGAGGATGAAATTGCCAGAAAAGATATAAGAGTTGGAGATACGGTAACAGTAGAAAGGGCTGGAGATGTAATACCACATGTTATTTCAGTAGACGTAAAAAAGAGACCTATAGATTCAAAACAATTTATTTTTCCATCAAATTGTCCATCATGTGGAAGTAATACTGTAAAAGATTATAATGAGGTAACCAAAAAACAAGACGCAGTCAGAAGATGTATTAGTGAAGGTTACGACTGTGAAAAAATTGCAATAGAAAAAATTATACATTTTGTATCGAAAGAAGCATTTAATATTGACGGCTTTGGAAAAAAAATTGTAAAAAATTTTTGGAATTTAAAAATAATTAAATTACCACAGGATATTTTTAATCTTAGTTATGATAAAATAGAAAGTTTAGAGGGCTGGGGTAGATTATCTGTAGCAAATTTAAAATTTGCAATAGAACAAAAAAAACAAATTTCTTTAGATAGATTTATTTATTCATTAGGAATTAGGCATATTGGGCAAGAGAATGGCAAACTCATAGCCAAACATTTAAAAACAAGTCGAAATTTTTTCGAATTACCCTATGAAAAAAATATAGAGAGCTTATTAAATATAGACGGAATAGGATCAACACAAATTCAATCAATTAAAAAGTTTTTTTTAAACAAAGTAAACCTAAAAGTTTTAACTGAACTAGATAAAAATCTTAAAATAGAAAATGTAGTACTGATGAATAATATAGGACCGTTAAAAAATAAAACTTTTATGCTCACAGGGAAACTAAATGGAATTAGCAGAGCAGAAGCAAAATCTTTGATTGAGCAGAATTCTGGAAAAATAATTAGTAATGTAAATAGGAAGCTTGACTATTTAATTACTGGAGAAAAACCAACTATAAAAAAAGTAAATACAGCGACGGAATTAAACATTAAAATTATTGATCAAAATGAGTTGTTGAAAATGTTAAATAAGACTAGCTAACCATTTTCTCTCTTTTTTATTTAATAAATTAGAAAATTCAGCATAAATATTTAAATGATATTTAAATAAATAATCTTTTTCAATCTTACTTAATAGTTTATAATTAATTAAATCTTTTTCGACAGGTGCTAAAGTAAAATTTTTAAAAGATAATCTATTTTTTAATTTTTTAACATAAATCAAATTTTCTATTCTAATTCCAAAATGATCTTTTTTATAATACCCTGGCTCATTACTTAGAATCATACCTTCTTCAATTTTTATAGTGTTGTATTTAGAAATAGATTGAGGCCCTTCGTGTACGTTTAAAAAGAACCCAACACCATGGCCTGTTCCATGTGCATAATCCAAGCCTTCTTTTTTTAAAAATTTTCTAGCCCTAATATCAATTTTTTTACCAGTATTGTCTCTACTCAAGTTAGTAAGCGCAACAGCTATATGCCCCTTTAAAACATTGGTATATGTATCTTTTATCGATTGTTTTTGGTTATCAAAACAGAGGGTTCTGGTAACATCTGTTGTGCCATAGCTATATTGACCACCTGAATCTACCAATAAAAGATCTTTTTTATTAATCTTTTTTGTAGATTTGGTTTTTGCTCTGTAATGAATAATGGCCCCGTTAGAGCCAGAACCAGCTATAGTATTAAAACTTGGAAATAAATAGTCTTTACTAAGTTTTCTAAATTTTTCTAATTTATTTTGTGCCTCAACCTCTGTTATTGATTTTTTATTTATATTTTTTATCCAATAAATAAATCTTGTTAGTGCCAATCCATCTTTTTTATGGGTTTCAATGGTATGACTAATTTCATGTGAATTTTTAATTGATTTTAGTTTATAGATTGGGTCTTTTCTATCTAAAATTTTAAATTTAGACTTAATCATATTTTCATAAAAAATTGAGCAAGATGTATTATCAACTATAAAACTTTCCCCTTTTAATTTATTAATTAAGTTTGGAAGATCTTCTATTTCAATAACTTGATTTTTATTAATTTTTCTCTCTTTAATAATTTTTTTAACATTATTCTTTTTAGTAATTAAGAATAATTTTTTATTTTTATCTATAATTAATCTAGTATTAGGTATTGGGCTGTTAGGGTTGTCATATCCCCTTATATTTAAAAGCCATGCAACATTTTCTGGAGCACTTATAAATAAATAATCAGTCTTATTCGACTTTAAAAAATTTACTATCTTCAAAATTTTTGATTGATGTGATTCACCTACTATATTTTTTTTTAAGGAATAAAATGGTTTAGTTTTTTTTTCTTTAAATTTAAATATTTGATCAATTAAATTTACATTAACTGGAATAAGATTATTATTTGAAAAATATTTTTTAAGATCTTTTGATGTAAATAGCCTTGGATCATAGCCTAAATTAAAATTCTTAATAATAGTATGTGGCAGTCTTTTATGAATTTCAACTATATGAAAATTTTTAGATGATTCTTGTTGTGCTTGAATTGTATATCTTCCATCAATAAATAAATAATTTTTTTTATTAAGCAAAACAGCAATTCCTGCAGAACCAGAAAAATTACTAATATTTTTTAATCTATCATTTTTCGCATACTCAGAAAAATACTCATCGTTTTTTGGCACAATATAGCCATCAATTTTAAATTTTTTAAATTGTCTTTTTAAAATATTAATTTTTTTCTTAATCATTTAATTCTTTTTTGATATCTTATCCATCCAGGACTTCTTTTTCCTTCACTAATTTCAAAGTCTTGGTTAAATTCAAAGTCATTATCATCATTTTTAGATTCATCAAAAAATGAATTTTTTTCTAAATATTTTTCAGGCAACTCATCAATAAACCTAGAGGCCATACTGTCAATCCAATTACCTTGATAAAACCTATTCATAGCAAATGATATTAGTGCTTTCTTTTTAGCTCTAGTTATCCCTACATATGCCAGCCTTCTTTCTTCTTCAAGTCCATTTTGACCCTTTTCTTCTATAGATTTTTGGTGAGGGAAAAGACCCTCTTCCCAACCTGGAAGAAATATCACATCAAATTCGAGACCTTTTGAGCCATGCATAGTCATCATGTTAACTTTTTCTCCATCCCAATCTTGATCTATTGCAGTCGCCAAAGCAACATGTTCCAAAAAGGCCTCCAAGTTATCAAATTCTTTCAAGGCATTTAATAGTTCTTTAATATTTTCCAGTTTATTTTCATTTTCTAAGTCTTTTTTATTTTTAAGCATTGCTGAATAGCCAGACTCATCTATGACTAACTGTAGAAGTTTAACATGATTAATCTTTTTAATATTAATATCATATCTCCATTTATCTATTAAAAATAAAAATGAACTTAAGCCTATTTTTGTTTTTGGCTTGATTAAATTTTGTTCTATTAATTGTTTGGAGGCAATTTCTAAACTTACAGAGTTATCTTTTGAAAATTCATGTATTAATTTTATAGTACTTTCCCCAATAGACCTTTTTGGGTTATTTACTATTCTGTCAAAAGCTAAGTCATCTTTTGGTTGGTGAATTAACCTTAAGTAAGCCACGCAGTCTTTAATTTCTGCTCTTTCATAAAATTTTGTTCCACCTAAAATTCTATAAGGCAGTCCAATTTTCAAGAATCTTTCTTCAAATTCTCTTGTTTGAAATATAGCTCTCACTAAAATTGCAATATTATTGAATGAATATTTATTTTTAAGTTTTTTTTCTATTTCATCAGAAATTCCTATAGCTTCATCTTTTCCGTTTTTAAAACAGTTAAGTTTAACAAGGTCACCCTCTTCCATTGTAGTTCTTAAAGTTTTTCCAACTCTATTTTGATTGTTTTCAATCAGATGAGAAGCAACAGATAAAATATTTTGTGATGATCGATAATTTTCTTCTAATCTTATTACTTTTGAACCTTTATAAACCTGATCAAATTCTAAAAAATTTTTAATTTCTGCTCCACGCCAACTATATATAGACTGATCATCATCACCAACACAGCAAAGATTTTTATGTTTTTCTGATAATAAATAAAGCCATCTACTTTGAATATAATTTGTATCTTGATACTCATCTACCAATATATATTTAAAATTATTAGAGTAAATTTCTCTTATATCTAAATTTCTCTCTAAAATTTTAACAACATGTAAAATTAGATCACCAAAGTCACAAGCATTTAAATCTAATAATTTTTGTTGATAAATTTTATAAAGAGGAAGTAACGTTTTTTCGTATATATCATTTTTATTAATAATAACTTCATTAGGATAAAAGCCTTTATTTTTCCATCTATCAATGACTGATAAAATATATTTTGGTGCTAATTGTTTAATATCTATATTTTCTGCTTTACAAATATTCTTTATTAAGCGGACCTGGTCATCAGTATCAATGATTGTAAAATTAGATGTTAATCCAGCTGCAGCCGCATGTTTTCTCAATAACTTGGCACAAATAGAGTGAAATGTCCCAAGCCATGATAGGCCTATAGCATCAGAGCTAAGTATTGAGCTTACTCTTTTTTGCATTTCTTTTGCAGCTTTATTAGTGAATGTTACAGATAGTATTTGATTGGGGAATGCTTTCTTTTCTTTAATAATATGTGCAATTCTAGAGGTTAAAACTTTAGTTTTACCAGATCCAGCACCAGCTACTATTAATAATGGACCATCAAGGTATAAAACAGCTTCTTTTTGTGCATTATTTAGATTAGTTAAATATTCAGAGTTTATCATTTTCAAAATTTCATTATAAGTTAATTAAATTCCAACAGTATTTATGAAAAAAATTGTTAAAAATTTTAATATTTTAATTAAAAAGACAATATTCAAAGTT
>Ga0209383_1001878_pt1 | contig 12791 bp, 13 predicted proteins | sample CoawatmetaG02DNA_FD_187510 | JGI IMG/M metagenome (GOLD analysis project Ga0209383, IMG submission 187510) | Marine microbial communities from the West Antarctic Peninsula - Coastal water metaG029-DNA (SPAdes) (version 2) | ecosystem: Environmental > Aquatic > Marine > Coastal ... | reverse complement strand
ATTCTATGAAGCAGCAAGGACATCGACAGCTGTTTACTGAAATTCAAATTGATAAAATTAAGGCATAAGGAGTAATCTATGGCACATAAAAAAGCAGGCGGTAGTACTAATAACGGCAGAGATTCTGAATCCAAAAGACTTGGAGTAAAGCGTTTTGGCGGCCAAGTAGTACTTGCTGGAAATATTCTAGTTCGTCAAAGAGGGACTAAATTTCATCCAGGTACTAACGTTAAAAAAGGTAAAGATGATACTTTGTTTGCAGTTGCTGACGGAAAAGTTCAGTTTGAAAAGAAAGGTAAATTTAATCGTCAATACGTTTCAATCCAGACAGCTTAGTAATTTACTGTTACTTATTTTAAAAAGCGCCTTCTGGCGCTTTTTTATTATTAATCTCATTTATAATTGGTATTTATATGAAATATTCAATCGTTTTTCCAGGACAAGGCTCTCAATCTCTAGGCATGCTATCTGATCTTCGAAGTAATTTCTCAGTTGTTAATGAGATTTTTCAAGAGGCAAGTGACGCAATCAATGCAGATCTATGGAAGATTGTTAATGAAGATCAAGAGCTATTAAACCTTACTGAGAACACTCAGCCAGTAATGCTGGCAGCCGGCTATGCCACTTATAAAGTTTTGGCAGGCGAGGTTAATTTAACGCCTATCTCGATTGCTGGGCACAGCCTAGGTGAATATACGGCTCTTGTGGCTTCTGGTTCTTTAAGTTTTTTTGATGCGGTTCAATTAGTCAGAAAAAGGGCTGAACTCATGCAGGCGGCAGTGCCAAGCGGCTCAGGTTCTATGGCTGCTATACTCGGACTTGATGATACAAGAGTGATTGAGATATGTCTTAAAGCGAGCGATAAAGGGGTTGTTGAAGCTGTGAACTTTAACTCACCAGGGCAAGTTGTTATTGCTGGAGAAAAACAGGCAGTAGCTAATGCATGTGAGTTAATGAAAGAAGCCGGCGCAAAGCGCGCATTGGTTCTCCCAGTAAGCGTTCCATCTCACTGCTCACTCATGAAAGATGCTGCAATGGATTTTAAGCGCTCAGTTGAAACCATTAATTTTCAAATGGGGAGTGAGAAAGTTCTTCATAATGTTGATGCGGATTATTCAAGTAATGTTAAAGAGATAAAATCAAAATTAGTTGAACAGCTTCATAAGCCCGTTCTCTGGACTTCTATAGTTCAAGAAATGAAAAACTCAGGGGTAGAAAAACTTATTGAAGCCGGTCCTGGAAAAGTATTAGCTGGACTTGCAAGGCGTATTGATAAGTCTCTTAGTGGTTCGGCTATAATAGACGTGACTACATTAAAATCTACTATTGAGGAAGTATCAAATGCTTAACGAAAAATTAGTCCTTGTAACCGGCGCAAGTAGGGGAATTGGAAGGGCCATTGCATTAACTTTAGGTGCTGCAGGAGCTACTGTTATAGGAACAGCAACAAGTGATGAAGGGGCTGCAAATATCTCTAAAATATTTACTGAAAATAATATTCTTGGTAAAGGCATGAAGCTTAATGTAACCGATAATGAGCAAATTTTTGATCTTTTAAAGAACATCACTGAAGATTATGGTTCTGTAGATATACTAATTAATAATGCTGGCATAACTCGTGATAATATTCTTATCAGAATGAAAGAAGACGAGTGGAATGATATTATTAATACTAATCTTACTTCAGTTTACAAAATGTCAAAATCTGTTTTAAGAGGCATGATAAAAAAAAGGGCTGGCAGAATTATATCTATTACCTCAGTTGTCGGCGCTATGGGAAATGCTGGGCAGTCAAACTATGCTGCGGCAAAAGCTGGAATTATGGGGTTTACAAAATCGTTAGCTAGAGAAGTTGGTTCAAGGGCTATAACAGTTAACGCAATTGCCCCAGGTTTCATTGAGACGGACATGACAGATAACCTTCCAGAAGATCAAAAATTAGCACTAGCTGCTCAAATTCCTATGGGAAGATTAGGTACGACTAATGAAATTGCACAAGCAGTCTTGTTTCTTGCGGACGATAGTGGCTCTTATATTACTGCTCAAACATTACATATTAATGGAGGTATGTACACTCTTTAGTTGGTTTTTAAATTATTTTCTTTTCTTCTAGATTTAAAAAAAGACTGAAGCATTTCTTTATTTTCTTCTTCTAAGACTCCGCCATCTACTTCAAGTTTGTGAGTAAAGAAGGCTTCTGAAGTTAGGTCAGCCTTTGACCCACATACTCCAGTTTTTGGATCTGAAGCACCAAAAACTATTCTTTCAATGCGAGCATGCATTATTGCTCCAAGGCACATTGCGCAGGGCTCTAGTGTGACATATAGTGTAGATCTTGCTAGACGATAATTTTTAAGATTTTTGCCAGCTTTTCTAATCACCACTATTTCTGCATGAGCAGTCGGATCATGATTGAAAATTGGTTGGTTGTGCGCCTTGGCAATGACTTTTTCATCTTGAATAATTATGGCACCAACTGGAATTTCGCCTTTATTTTTAGCTATAATTGCTTCAGAAATAGCAATTTTCATCCATTTTTCATCTATATTCATTAGAAAATTTTCATCCATTTTTTTAGATTATGTCCTAGTATTTAGAGCCAGTTTGCAGCATAAGCTAAGTTAATTGATATGATGAACATTACTAATGCTATTAGAAAGTCTAGCTTCCTCCAAGAATTAGCATTTTGCATTAATGGTGCTAATAAGTTTGCTCCATAAGCAAGACTGAAAAAGAAAACAAAACTCGCAAATATAGCGCCTATTGCAAATGCAATTTTATTGTCGCCGGAGAATTGTTGAGATATTGAGCCAATTAGAACCATAGTATCTAAATAAACATGGGGATTAGCAAAGGTTAAAATGAAAAGAATTGATAAAGTCGTTATAAAGTCTTCTGATGTTGATGATTCAATCTCAAGTTCATTATTAGACTTAAATACAGCTTTAAGTCTTACTAGTCCATAAATAGCAATCCAAATTGCAGAAAAACCAAAAAGTAAATCTGAATATTGTGCAATAAAATCATTTAAAAAAAATGATATACCAACTATACCAACGCAAATCAAAAGCGCGTCAGATATTGCGCAAAATAAGGCTACAAATAAAATATGTTTACCAAGAATGCCTTGCCTTAAAACAAAAGCATTTTGAGCACCTATTGCAATTATTAAAGATAATCCTAGAAAAAAACCAGTTAAAAAAGCTGCAAACATAATAATTTAAATTGAATAATTGATTTTATTAGACTTTTTCATACTTATAAATATTTTTTTACATGTAATCGAATTAATTCAATGCTTTTATCAACAATAGTTGTTACATCTAAGGATTTTAAACTGTCAAAATTCGCTGAAAATATAACGTGATTATTTGTCGATTTTGGATGCCATGTTTTAAATGAGTTTATATCATTGCTATATATAGCAAGTAAAGGTTTTTCAAATGCGCACGCCATATGAACTAAAGATGTGTCTGGAGTAATAAGCAAGTCAACAGAGTCAACCAGTGCAGCCACATCTAAAACTGATTCAGTTGGATAAGATGGTGATACAAATGAAGATTTTTCTTTAGTTATTAGCTTAGATATCAATTTATTATCTGTTGGTTTATGAATCAAAATAATTATTATATTATTACTAATAGAGCGCAACCCCAGAAGAATTTTTGTTACATCTTTATCAGATATTCTTCTCTTAGCACTAGATCCAGCAATATTAAACCCAATAATAATTTTATTAGAATCAAAATTTGAAAGAAAAGATAGTGATTTTTTTCGATTTTCTTCAAAATAAAAAAGATCATATTTTTTACTAACTATAGGAATATTAAGTAATCTTAAAATATCTAAACAAGTATCTCTTTGATGTTCTAAACGACTGTCTGTATAGTAATCATAAGGAAGTACATCATGGGGACCCATTCCATATCTTCCCTTTTTTTTACTAACAGCAATAATGCAATTTGGATTTATGACCTTTAACATAAGAATCACTCTTGTAATAATTTTTACCTCAAGTTCAATTGCACAATCAAACTTATAGGCTCTAAGCTTAAATAATAAAGGGAGTAATTTTTGCCATCTATTTTGGTAAACATGGACTTTGTCAATGTAAGGGTTTGCTTGTGCAATATCTTTATTATTATTGCTAGCTAAAACTTGTAAATTTGAATCAGGATATGCTATTTTTATCTCTCTCAATATCGGGCTACATACAATCATATCGCCAATATTCTGATGCATTAGGATTAATAATTTTGGAGAGTTAGTAAGGCTTAGTAGTTTTATTTTACGCCTACTTATAAGTTTTAAAAAAGTGGCCTTAAGAAATATAAAAAAATTCATAAAGAATTATTAATTTTTTTTGGTACACTTTGCCAATATTTGTATTTGAGCTACAGCATTTCTCATCGTTTGATCGATAGGTATTTGATGACTTAGAAGCAGTTGATTTTGAAATTTTTCTAAAAGAGTATTTCCTATTTTTAGTTTTTTAGTTATTCTTCTAAAGCCTCTGTACCATAAAGGATATTTTTTGACAATTTGAGATAAAGGTAGTTTAGTTTGTAGATTATATTCATAGTATTTATCTTGAATTTCGGCAGAAATTATTTTGCTATTTGGTAAAGATGAGACTAGTTCTAAAATATTAAATGAAACTGGAGACCAGCTTTTTTTATTACTTATTGTAAATGTTGCTTTATGATCTCTGTTGAAGTGGCTTGGCCAATAGCCTTGCTCATACAAATCTTCATCTGGCACAACCAGAACTAGATAGCCACCAGGCTTTATAATCTTCCACCATTCTAGTAATGCTTTTTCTGGTTCATACATATGTTCTAGACAGTGGCTACTATGAACTGTATCGTAAGTATTCATGTTTCGATATCTTGTTATATGATTAGCATCTCCATCATCTTGATCAAATTTCTCAGCACCATCACATACTAGATCCTCTCCCGGACCAATATCAATAATTTTTCCAGAAAAATATTTTTTAAAAAATGCTTGTCCACGCATATCATTAGTTTTTTTTGCTTCATCCATTAAATTATTCCTTTAAAGTAGTTTTTTAAATCACTTATCAAAAAAAAATAAATTATAGTCCTCAATTAGGGGGTTATTAGGCATATCTAAAATATTTGGTAGTTTTGACACTAATTGGTTATTTGTTATTTCGCAAGTAAAACTGCACTCGATAGCAATTGGAACACCATTAGTATTTAAAGGAGAATAATTGTTAATGTGAGTATGGACTAGTGATAGTGGAAATTTTGTTATAAAATTTTCAATTCTATTTAAGTGAAGGTCTGCATCGTGAAACTCTATTGCTAAACCTTCAATGATTCCAGCATGTAAAATTAAATCATCTAGTAAACGATACTCCCAGCCTTCTATATCAATTTTTAAAAAAACATGTGAGAATTTTTCAATCTTCAATTTATTTAAAATAGTGTTTAGAGAGAGATAATTAGGAGAAAGGTCTATTCCAACAAGTTTTTTTAAATGAAATTTATCACCTTTAAAAAATTTTATATAACTCAATACTGTTTTAAACCAATGAATAAATATTTTGGGTTTATTGATTCTGATAATATATTTTGAACATTTTTTTAAAAATTTCTTTAAACTTACAGTCTCATCATATATATATGTTGGAACTGAATTTAAAGAATTAAAATTTTCTTCGAAACTCCAATCATCACTCATTCCAAGTCCTATAAGGACGTCTGAATTTAAAATATTTTTTCCATCTATGATATATCCACCATCATTATTTCCACCGATTCTTTCGAGTGTATCTATTGATTTAGGCTGAAGAAATTTAGGGAGAGTAGATTGTATTTTCATGCTTGATTAAAAACTTTTATGGTTATTCCCACTCAATAGTAGATGGTGGTTTCCCTGAAATATCGTATACCACTCTTGAGACCCTAGAAATTTCATTCATAATCCGATTAGAAACATGATCTAAAAAGTCATATGGAAGTCTAGCCCATCTAGCAGTCATAAAATCTATAGTCTCCACAGCGCGAAGTGCTATAACAAAATCATACCTTCTCTCATCACCTGTTACTCCTACTGACTTAACTGGAAGGAATACTGCAAAAGCTTGATCAACTTTATCATACAAGCATTGATTATTAAGCTCCTCCATAAAGATATGATCTGCTTGTCTTAAGATTTCAGCGTACTCTTTTTTAACCTGACCAAGAATTCTAACACCAAGTCCTGGCCCAGGGAAAGGATGGCGATAGAGCATTGTTTTGGGAAGGCCAAGTTCTACTCCAATCTCTCTCACTTCATCTTTAAATAACTCTTTAAGTGGCTCGACAAGTTCGAACTGCATATTGTCTGGAAGTCCACCAACATTATGATGAGATTTGATAACTTTAGCTTTGCCTGAAGCGGCTCCTGCCGATTCAATGACATCTGGATAAATGGTGCCTTGGGCGAGGAATCTAGTGTCTTTTATTTTTTGTGCTTCTTGATCAAATATTTCAATAAAAGCTTTGCCTATTATTTTTCTCTTTAATTCAGGATCAATTTCATCTGAAAGTTGATCATAAAAGTATTCTTGAGCATTAACTCTAATAACCTTAACTCCAAGATTTTGAGAGAAAGTTTTCATTACCTCGTCACCTTCATTAAGTCTTAGTAAGCCGTTATCTACAAAAACACAGGTCAATTGATCACCAATAGATTTGTTTAGAAGCATTGCTACAACTGAGGAGTCAACACCACCTGAAAGACCTAAGAGAACTTTTTTGTCACCTACTTGAGATTTTATTTTTTCTAATAAGTTATCAATAATATTTTCCGTAGTCCAGCTTTTTTCACACTTACAAATAGTTGTTACAAACCTTTCTAAAATCTGAATTCCTTTTTTTGTATGGGTTACTTCTGGATGAAATTGGAGTCCAAAGTAGTTTTTTTTATTATTTGCAAAACCTGCTATTGGGCAGCTATCAGTTGAAGCAATTAATTCAAAGTCTTTTGGTAGTTTTGTTACCTCAATCCCATGGCTCATCCATACGTCTAAGAGGCCATGACCCTGTGAATTAATTTCATCACTAATGTCAGTTAAAAGGTTTGAGTGATTCCTAGACCTAATTTGAGCGAACCCAAATTCCGCTTTTATAGAGCTTTTGGCTTCACCACCAAGTTGGATTGCCATTGTTTGCATTCCGTAACATATCCCTAATATTGGTACTTTTAAATTAAATACAATATTTGGCGCCCGTGCTGAGTCATCTTGACTAACTGTATCAGGGCCACCTGAGAGAATAATGCCACTAGGGTTAAATTTTTCAATAAAATGGGAGTTGATATCATATGGCACTAATTCGCAGTAAACGCCTATTTCTCTGACTCGTCTTGCAATGAGTTGGGTATATTGTGATCCAAAATCAATTATTAAGATTTTATTTTGTTGTAAGTTAGTCATAAAAGATATGCTTTTAAAAACAGTTATTAATACTTTATATTTTAATGAAAATTAGAGATCGTTACATTACTAAAACACTTTTAAGCTACACAATAATTGTTCTTGTGGTTTGGACTAGTGTCTACAGTTTTTTTAACTTTTTAGCAGAGCTAAACAGTGTTGGAAAAGAAAGCTATACAATCCTATCAGCATTTATCTATATTATTCTTCAGTTGCCAGAAGTTCTTTATAAGCAGGCATCACCAATAATATTATTGGGATGTATTTTAGGTATGGGTCACTTAGCTACAACTGGACAGCTTCTTATTTTTCGAGTAGCTGGTTCTTCGATAATAAAAATTACATTACTTGTTTTAAAAAATTCCCTTATCTTTGTACTTTTTTTTATTTGTATAGGGGAATTTATAGCTCCAATTTCAAGTAGTTTTTCTGAGAGTAGTAGGTCAAAAGCTATTGAAAATTCAAGTGCATCTATCAATCAGAATGGTTTTTGGATTAGAGATGGCGATAACTTTATTAATGTTAAGAGAAATATTGATGGTAAATTATTTAGCGGTATTACAGTTATTGAAGTTAACTCATCAAATAAGATTGAAAGAGTGATTAAGTCCGAAAATGCTATATTTGATGGTGATTCTTTAAATATGAGCAGTAGTGAAATTTTTTCTGTTGATGAGTCAAGTTTTTTTGATAACATTTCGTTAAAAGAGCGAAATTCTTATAATAAAACAGTTTCATTTGATCAGGATTTAGTAAAAAGCCTAGAAAAAGAGCCTAGAGACCTCTCAACCTCTACCCTTATTAAGCAGATTCGATTTTTGTCCGATAATAAATTACGATCAGGAGTTTTTGAGGTGGAACTATATAAGCGTTTAATCCAACCTGTAACTCTTATTGCAATGATTTTACTTGCAATGTTATTCATCTTTGGATCTACAAGGGACGTGACTTTAGGTAGAAAAATATTTTTTGGAGTTGTTCTTGGATTGTCATTTGAAATGTTTTCAAGAGTTGCTAGTGCTATGGCATTAAGTTTTGACTTTAGTCCTTTATTGAGTACTATGGTGCCTTCTGTTCTAGTTATGATTATTGCAATAACTTTATTAATACAAAAATCGTACCGTTAATCAAATGTCGCAAGCAAATTTAAAAAAAGTTAAACAAAAGCTTAAAGTTCCAAATCGATTTGACGTTATATTGCTTAATGATGATTACACTTCAATGGATTTTGTGGTAGATGTATTGAGGCGATTTTTTCGTAAAGAATTTCAAGCTGCTGAAGCAATTATGCTTAAAATTCATATTGATGGAGAAGCAGTTTGTGGAACCTACTCATATGATGTTGCACAAACCAAAGTTTCACAGGTAATTGAATACTCACGTAAAAATGAACAGCCCCTCATGTCAGTTTTAAGGGAATTGAATTAATGGTTAATTTTACTAAAGGCCTCATATGATAATTAAAACAACTGAATCTTTAAATGATGGATTAAAGATCATATGGGATGACGAATCCTCAAGCCACTTTCCTTGGCTCTGGTTAAGAGATCATAGTGAAAGTAAAGTAGATCTTCATCCAGATTCGAGACAACGTCAAATTGATGTATTTACTAATACACCCAATAATTCTGTTGACAAGGTATTGGTTAATAAGAGCTCTAAACATGTCTTAATCAATTGGCTAGATGGCTCTGAAAGTACTGTTTCATTTAACTTACTTGAGTCTACATCAGAACCTAGCAATCCTCAGATAAATGCATTGAGTTTTCCAGTGGCTTGGAATTCTCCAGTTGAAATCACAAGCTTTCCTGAAATAACTTATAAAGAAGTAATGAGTGATGAAGGGGTTAAAACTTGGTTTAAACACATTCAAAGGACAGGCTTTGCTTTAGTAACAGAATCACCTGCTACTCCAGAAGCAACAAAAAATCTGATGGAGAGAATGGCGTATATTAGAAATTCTATTTTTGGGGGCTTTTCGGTTTGGGATAATAAGTTAGAAAATCCAGATGATACTGCATTTACTTCGCTATCAATTGAGCCTCACACAGATGGAACATATGTAAATGATGCTCCAGGACTTCAAACCTTGCACTGCATAAAAAGAGAGTCTATTGGTGGTGAAAATCAATTAATTGATGGTCTTGCAATTGCAGAAAAAATGAGACATGAGCATCCTGATGCATTTGATATTCTTTGTAATATTAGTATTCCTGGGCGCTATATCAAGCCAAATACGTATTTAGAAGCACATCGACCTTTATTTAGGGTTAATGATAGTGGTGATGTTATTCAAGTAAGCTTTAATAATCATGACCGTGCGCCTTTTAGGTTGGAAAATGATCTAATGGTAAAGTTTTATGATGCTTATAAAATATTTCATAATCTAGCAAATGACTCAAGTCGTCAATTTGAGTTTATGTTGGATCCTGGAAAAGTATTAACATTTGACAATTGGCGACTTCTTCATGCGCGCTCTTCTCTGACAGGGTATCGCCAACTTTGTGGTGGCTATCATAATAGAGAAGATTTCGAAAGTAAATTGAGATCTATCTAGCTATTTATTTAAGACTAATTTGAATTTTATTTTTATTCAAATTGCCTATAGTGGTGTTAAAATTAAGTATTGAATCGAGTTAATAACAAAAACAGTATTTTATGATTGAACAAGGATTGCAGCAAGAGATTAATATGGTGATGACTGAGGCTAGAAATCGTCGCCTTGAGTTCGTAACGGTAGAACATTTATTATTAGCCCTTCTTAATATGGATGAAGTTATTGCATTTCTTCGAGGTAAACGAGTCAACATAGATGAACTTCGTGCTGAACTTGATCAATATATTGACTCACATACTCCTATTATTTCTGAAGATGCTGAAATAGATATCGTTCCAACAGTAGGGTTTCAAAGAGTTCTTCAAAGGAGTGTTTATCAGGCTCAGTCTGCCCAAAAAAATTCTGTTAATGCTATGAATGTCTTTGTTAGTATTTTTTCTGAAAAAGAATCGCACGCTGTTTACATGCTGAAATTAAATAACATTTCCAGGTTGGATGTTATGGAGGGGATTTCTTCCCATCTAGCTGACAATCCAGTTGAAGAAACAAAAAAAGTTGAAGGTGATAAGCAAGCTAAGCCTTCTTCTCTGGAATCTTTTACGACTAATTTATGTGAAAAAGCTAGACTTGGTGAAATTGATCCACTTCTTGGTAGGGAAGAGGAGGTTCTTAGAACTGTTCAAATTTTATCAAGACGCCGAAAGAATAATCCTTTACTTGTAGGGCAGGCTGGAGTTGGTAAGACTGCTATTGCTCAAGGCCTAGCTAAGAGGATTGTAGATGGACAGGTCCCTGAAATTCTAAAAAATACTACTATATATTCTCTAGATGTGGGCGTACTAATTGCGGGCACAAAGTATAGGGGTGATTTTGAAAAGCGATTAAAGTCAGTACTTACAGATTTAGAAAAAGATAAAAATTCAGTGCTTTTTATTGATGAAATTCATACTTTAATTGGTGCAGGAAGTGTTTCTGGCGGTTCTTTAGATGCATCTAACCTTCTTAAGCCAGCTCTAGCAGATGGCTCACTTAAGTGTATAGGATCTACGACGTATGATGAATATCGTAAGATTTTTGAAAAAGATCATGCGCTCACAAGGCGCTTTCAAAAAGTGGATATTGAAGAGCCTTCAGTTGAAGATACAATCAAAATTTTACATGGTCTTAAAAAATATTATCAAGCACATCATAAGGTTAAATATTCAGCCGCATCTTTAGTTTCTGCAGTAGAGTTAACGCATCGACATATTGGAGATAGGCGTCTTCCAGATAAAGCGATAGACGTCATTGATGAAGTTGGTGCTCTTCAGCAGATACTTCCAAAATCAAAGCGTAAAGTTAATATTGGTGTGCCTGATATCGAAAACATTGTTGCAAAATTAGCTCGCATTCCTTCTCGCCAAGTTACTAGTGATGACAAGTCTTTACTTAAAAGTTTAGAGAGTGACCTTAAGCTCGGTGTATTTGGCCAAGATAATGCTGTTGAGTCTTTATCAACTGCTATAAAACTCTCTCGTTCTGGACTTTCTCCAGTTGAGCAGCCAATGGGTTCTTTTTTATTTGCTGGTCCTACAGGGGTAGGTAAAACTGAAATTTGTAAGCAGCTCTCAAGGATTATGGGTGTTAAATTATTGAGGTTTGATATGTCTGAATATATGGAGAGGCATGCTATTTCTAAGCTTATAGGCTCCCCTCCTGGCTACGTTGGATATGATGAAGGAGGCCTATTAACTGAAGCAGTGAATAGTAATCCTTATGCGGTTCTTTTATTGGATGAGATTGAGAAAGCGCATCCTGATATTTTCAATATCCTATTACAAGTCATGGATCATGGAAAGCTTACTGATGCTAATGGCCGTGAAGTTGACTTTAGTAATGTGATACTTGTTATGACCTCTAATGTTGGAGCTCAAAATGTTCAAAGAGCTTCCATAGGCTTTAATGAGCAAGACCATTCCCTTGATTATGAAGGTGAGCTTAAAAAGATATTTACACCAGAATTCAGAAATCGCCTTTCAGAAATTATTTACTTTAATAAACTTAATGAAGAGGTTGTTGTCTATGTAGTCAATAAATTTCTGTTTGAGCTGGAAGATGTTCTTGAGAAAAAGAATGTTTCATTAATTGTTTCTGATGCGGCTCGAAAGTGGTTTGCAGAAAATGGGTATGACTCTATGATGGGTGCTCGTCCAATGATGAGATTAATTGAAAGAGAGGTGCGTAAACCTCTCGCTGATGAGCTTCTTTTTGGTAAGTTAAGTTCTGGCGGAACTGTTAAAGTAGGTATTAGTAAAGATAAGATTGCCTTAACAATTAGTTAATGAGAATTCTTATAAGTAATGATGATGGTTACCAGGCCAAGGGCATCAAGCAACTTACAAAATCACTAAGTGAAATTGCTGAAGTAATTGTTGTTGCTCCAAGTGAAAATAAGTCTGCAGCAAGTAGCTCATTAACTCTTGGAAGACCATTAAGACCAATTCAAATTGAGGAAAATATTTATGCAATCGATGCAACGCCAACTGATTGTGTTCATTTGGCATTGTGTGGCTTCATAAAGGAGTCAATTGACTTAGTAGTGACTGGTATCAATTTTGGAGCAAACTTAGGGGACGATACCATTTATTCTGGAACCGTTGCTGGAGCTATAGAAGGGCGTTTTTTAGGACTTCCATCTATTGCAATGTCTTTAGCTAGTTGGGAGGGTAATCACTTTGAAACAGCTGGAGAAATTGCCAAGATATTAGTTACTCAGATTGGTAAATCTGAACTATCTCACAATACTAT
>Ga0209383_1001871_pt1 | contig 12833 bp, 9 predicted proteins | sample CoawatmetaG02DNA_FD_187510 | JGI IMG/M metagenome (GOLD analysis project Ga0209383, IMG submission 187510) | Marine microbial communities from the West Antarctic Peninsula - Coastal water metaG029-DNA (SPAdes) (version 2) | ecosystem: Environmental > Aquatic > Marine > Coastal ... | reverse complement strand
GCACTTGACAGAAGAATCCACCGCATGTAGATTCTATTCATAATTAATTGCGGCAAAGAAAGTAGAAAGATCAACAGTTTGAATAAGGAGTTTGTACAGTAGGGAGAGGCAAAAGGGTCATACGTCAGGCTCATAACCTGAAGGTCGGCGGTTCAAATCCGTCCCCCGCAACCAATCCCAGCAACACCTCTTTGATTTACATAACGTTCAGAAAATAATCTTACCGCACCATTGACGCACTCAGAGTAAAAATTAACCGCAATCTCTAAAAGTTTCTTCACTTTCTAGAGATCTTACTATCAACATTTATTACTTTATCATTAACAAGACTTTCTTTAATAAATTCTAAAACTAATGATTGATGAGGCCAAGAGCATTTAGCAAATACAATTAAATGACCATTCTTTACTTTTTTTCCATCATTCCACTTACATTGTTTTCCATTTACTTTAACTCCTTTTTCATATTCAAACCATTTTACTCCTTGAATATCAGCAATCCATGCAAGATCAGTTGAGGTTGCTTTCCAGTCATGTGTAAGATCATCTGGACTTGCAAAAACTAATGAGTTTGCATGCTTTGCAGTTTTTAATTCACCTACCAAATATTGTCTTACAGGATTATTTTCTTCTTTAGGCCAACAATTAGGATTAAATGCAATCGTTCCTCCAAAAAATTCTTTTTTGAATGCTGCGTACCTGATTGCATTCCAGGCACCACAAGAATGTCCTGCTAAAAAAATTTGCTTAAAGGGAACTCCATTTGAATTAAATTTTTTAACAACATCCTCTGTAACTCGCATACGAACATCTGTTGAAAGGTTTTCTAAATAATCTCTCCAAAACGGACATTTTAAAGTGTGACCGAATCCTTTTTTAATACATTTTTTAGCTGAACCTTTAAATTTCCACCCTGCTTCCCATCCTCCTGTAGCTCCAAGATGTCTGGTGTTTGTGATTAAACAATTCATCCACACAACTATTTCTTTGTCTCCAATTTTTGCTCCTGAGAGCATAGAAATAAAAGTTAAATCTTCACTATAATTACAAAACTTCTCTTTTGTTTCATTACCACCATGATTCCAGATTAATAATATTTTATTTTCAGGATTGTCAATTTTATAACCTTTGATAAGTTTAAATCCTTTACCTTTAAGATTTGATGAAATAAATCCACTACTTTTTGAACTAAGTTGCTTGGAGTAAGCTACTGAACTTATATTTAATAATAGTAAGCCCAGAAAAATAATTCCTAAAATCTTCTTCATAAAAATTCTGCCGTAAATATATAGATTTTATTCTAGCATACTCCGTGCCGTAACAATACCGCACTCCAACAAAGTTTTGAGAGCTTTATCTAGCTTATTTAAGGACTGATGATTGTTTTACAGAGAAATCAGGTCGTACGTCAGGCTCATAACCTGAAGGTCGGCGGTTCAAATCCTTCCCACGCAACACTTTTTTGATTTACATAACGTCCAGAAAATAATCTATCCGCAATTAGAGTCAGAAATTAAGAAAATTTTCTAATTAATATTAAAGCTTGTTGCTACTTTACTCGTTAATGAATAATACACATATCAAGGAATTTACTCAATTACTTTAGCAATTTTAACTAAATTTTAAACTTAGATTTTTTACTATCAACTAAAAAAGCTTTAACTGTTTCTTTGGTTAGTTGATCAAAAGTTTTTCCAAAGTTTTCTATTTTTTCTATAGTTGCTGGTGGGACAGTAATAATATGACAGCCTAATTGCTTTGCTTGTAAATAATTATAAGGTTCTCTAACACTAGCCCAAAGTATTTCAACATTTTTAAATTTTTTTGCCATTGCAATACTCTTTTTAAATTCTGGAAGTGGGTCTTTACCAGTATCACCTGCTCTACCAGCAAATATTGAAATTATAACTTTGGTTTTCTTGTTGATTAACTTGAGAATTTTTTCTGTCTGTTTAGCACTATATACTGCAGTAATATTAAGCTTAATATTTAAATTATTAAGCTCTTTAATAATTTTTTCCATAAAAATACCTTTGGAATTGGCAACTGGTACTTTTACATAAACATTCTTTCCCCAGTTATTAATCTGAAGTGCTTGATTTTTCATTTCTTTATATTCGTCGGCAAATACCTCTAATGAGACAGGTTTATCATTACAAATTCTTAATATTTTTTTTGAATAAGATTTGTAATCTTTTGCTCCAGCTTTCCTCATTAAGCTTGGGTTGGTTGTAAAGCCTTTAACAATTTTTTTTTTATTAAATTTTTTAATTAAACCTAGCTCTGCAATATCGCAAAATATTTTAATATTCATTAGTTTAAATATTTTTAGTTATGTCCTCAGTCATTTTTTTGGCATCCGCAAATAACATTAAAGTATTTTCTTTGTAAAATAAATCGTTATCAATACCAGCATACCCAGGAGATAAACTTCTTTTTATAAATAATACAGATTTACATTTTTCAACGTCTAAAACTGGCATTCCATAAATTGGGCTTTGTGGATCATTTTTTGCTGCTGGATTTGTTACATCATTTGCTCCTATTACAAACGCAACATCTGCATTAGCAAAATTATTGTTAATTTCTTCTAATTCAAAGACCTCGTCATAAGGCACATTAGCTTCTGCCAATAATACATTCATATGTCCAGGCATTCTTCCTGCTACAGGATGAATAGCATAAGTAACTTTAACATCATTTTTCTTAAGTGTATCCACCATTTCCCTTAATGCGTGCTGTGCTTGCGCTACTGCCATTCCATATCCTGGAACGATTATAACTGACGATGCATTTTTCATTAAAAATGCTGCATCTTCTGCATTACCACTTTTAACCGGCCTATGTTCTTTATCTCCAGAAGATGCCGAATGTTCTGATGCACCAAATCCTCCTAAAATCACATTAAAGAAAGAACGGTTCATACCTTTGCACATTATGTAAGATAAGATTGCACCAGACGAACCTACAAGAGCTCCTGTTATAATTAATGCACTATTCTCTAAAGTAAATCCAATGCCAGCTGCAGCCCAACCAGAGTATGAATTCAACATGGAAATTACTACAGGCATATCTGCTCCACCAATTGGAATAATCAATAAAAATCCTATCAAAAATGAAACTGCTAACAGCACCCAAAAGAAATTAGAGGATTGTGTTGAGCACAATAAATAAGTTAAAACTAAGATTGAAATCAATAGTAGAGCATTAAATAAATGTTGGCCTCTAAATGTTATTGGTGATCCAGACATTATTCCCTGAAGTTTTAAAAATGCAATAATTGACCCTGAAAAAGTTATAGCTCCAACTGCTGCTCCAATTGACATCTCGATTAAACTTGCAAGTTTTATACTTCCTGGAAATCCAAGGTTAAAGGCTTCTGGGTTTAGAAAGGCTGAGACCGCAACGAGTACAGCTGACAAGCCAACCAAACTATGAAATCCTGCTACCAATTCTGGCATAGCAGTCATTGGGATTTTGTAGGCTATAAATGCACCAATTAACCCACCAATTAATAAAAAAATTAACACATAGATTAGCCCACTAGAAAAACTACCCACTGATAAAAAGGTAACTGTAATAGCAATAGTCATACCTAAAATTCCAAAAAAATTTCCTTGTCTTGATGTTTCAGGTGAAGAAAGACCTCTTAAAGCCAATATAAATAATACCCCAGAAATTAAATAAAAAATTGCTGATAAGTTTGCTGACATAATTATTTATCTTTCTTTTTCTTTTTATACATTTGAAGCATTCTTTGTGTCACTAAAAACCCACCAAATATATTTACAGCTGCCAGAGATATTGCGATGAAACCAAAAATGTTTGAAATCGTAAATTCATTATCATAATTTCCAGCTAATCCTGCAATAATAGCTCCAACAATTATTACTGATGAGATAGCATTTGTAACCGACATCAGAGGTGTATGTAAGGATGGGGTAACACTCCAAACAACATAGTATCCAATAAAAATTGATAAGATGAATATACTTAATCTGAATATAAAGGGGTCAATTTCCATAAGTTTATTTAATTAATGTTTTTTCAATTATTTCGTCTTCTAAATTAATATTAATTTTCTTATTTTCTTTGTCATATAAATTTGTCACAAAATTAAGTACATTTCTTGAATATAAATTTGATGCTGAGACAGGCAGTTTATTAAGAATATTTGTTTCACCCATAATCTTAACACCTTCTTTGACTACAATTTTGTCTACCTCTGTAAAGGCTGCATTACCACCTTGAACAGCAGCTAAATCATAAATAATAGAACCTGGTTTCATATTGGCTATCATATTCTCTTTAATAATTAGCGGCGCTTTTTTACCTGGTATTAAGGCTGTGCATATCACAATATCAATTTTTTTTAAAGTTTCTGCTAACAGTTCTTCTTGTTTTTTTTTAAATTCTTCTGATGCCTCTTTTGCATACCCTCCCTCTGTTTCAAGATTTTCAGAGCCTTCTACAGTTAAAAATTTTCCACCTAAACTCTCAACTTGTTCTTTTGATGCCATTCTAACATCAGTTGCAAACACTACAGCACCCATTCTTTTTGCAGTTGCAATGGCTTGAAGACCAGCAACACCAGCGCCCACGACTAATACTTTTGCCGCAGGAATTGTTCCTGCTGCAGTCATCATCATCGGTATGGCTTTCTCAAAATTTGCGAATGATTCTATTACAGCTTTATACCCAGCAAGGTTTGCTTGAGATGAAAGTATATCCATTGATTGAGCCCTAGTTATTCTAGGCAACATTTCTAAAGAAAAAATATTAATATTTTTCTTAGACAAATTTTCTATTTTTTCTTTATTTAAGTTTGGGTTTAATACTCCCACGAGAGTTTGGTTTTTTTTTAAAAGTAAAAGGTTATCATCAGATAAAAAACCTAACTGAACAATGATGTCTGCATTATTTATTATGTCAGTTTCATTTTTTGAAATTTTAACACCTAACTCTTTATATTCGTTATCTTTAAAACCCAAGTGTTCACCATAATTTTCAGGTAATGACACCTCTAGTCCCAGAGCTATATACTTTTTTGCAATCTCAGGAGTAATTGCAATTCTTTTTTCTATTGTCTGGTTTTCTAAAATTGAAGCGATTCTCATACGAGAATTCTATAGCAAGAATATTGCCATTAAAACTAAAACTCCTATAACAGCGACAGTTCCCCACAACACAAATTTTGTGAAGTTATTCCATGTACTTTTATGGTCTTGATTCTCCATAAAAACTACTTCTGTCTTGCTTTAAATTTTGGGTTTGTTTTATTAATTATGTAAACTCTTCCTCTTCTTCTAACAAGTTTAGAATTGAGGTCTCTTTTTTTTAATGATTTAAGTGAGCTTTTAATTTTCATAATATTTTTTTAGCCTGGCGATGTCCTACTCTTCCGTGTCTTAAGACAAAGTACCATTGGCGCTGAAGGGCTTGACTTCCGAGTTCGGAATGGGATCGGGTATTGCCCCTTCGCAATAATCACCAGGCACTGTTTATTACTAAAATTAGACAACATTGTAAAGATTAATCTATATTTTTTTTAGATCTAAGAAGCTCAGAATTTAACAATTAAAAGTAGATTTTATTAGCTTAATATAGATTCGTGGCATTTATTAGTAATCTTTTTAATTATTTTTTTGAATAGACAGATTGAAGATAAAAACCTACCGGCAAACTATAAGTTATCATTAACCAATTATTGAAAAAATTTCCATTTGGAGAGAAGGGCCAAACTGTTATTAGGATTCCTGCTAATAAACATATCTGATAATCTGTTAAGGGTCTTTTTTGTTTAAAGATTATAGATTTAAATTGCATTAAAGATGCATATAAAACGTAGCCAAATGCAATAAATAAGAATAAAAACCCTATAATTCCAGTTTCAGCTAATAACTGTAAATAAAAATTATGTGGATGGGTTTTGCAAGATTCTTTTCCAACTGTATATTTTTTTTTTTTACATAATACTCTAAACATCTTAGGACCATGCCCTAAAATAGGTTGATCTTTAAACATATTATAAGCATTATGAATTAAGTTATCGTGAGTTTGAGAAAAAATAGTTGGATTTTTTGAACTTTTAATAAACCCCATATTTTCAGCAGGGCCTTTAAACATTCTATTACTTAAATTTGATGCATTTATACTTAAGACAGTAATACAAATAATTGCAATAATAAATGTTACTAATCTGAATTTTTGATACTCCTTAATTAGGATAATAATAAATACTGTTGATAAATTTAGAAAAAAGAAAGCAGATCGTTCTCCTGACATAAAAATCAACACATCAACTAAAATAAATAAAAACCCGATGAAATAAATTTCAAATTTCTGCTTTTGTTTAACTAGAAATAAGGCAAATAATAAAGGAAATAATCTTGATAAGTATGAACCCATGATTAATTCATCTCCAAAAAAAGATGAAATACGAATGCCGATTATCTTAAATCCAAATAAATTTTGTTCGGTAAAATATTGAAAGTAACCATCAATTATTAAAATTGAAAAACATAAAATTAAAGCATAATAAAAATAAGTTAAAATACCTTTATCTTTATCAATTAAATACCAAATAAAACAACTAAACACACCTATTCTAAAGTAAAATAAAGAGCTCTCAAAACTTAGTAAAATATTTTCAGCCATAAAGATGCTAATGAGAATGCAGTAAATACAAAAAATAAAAAAAAGAACCAAAGGTTTATTGAAAAAAAAATAAAAAAATTTATTTTTAATAACATAATATAAAAAAAATAAAGTTGAAATACTGACAATCAAATCTGGAAAAAAAGGCCCCCAAATTAAAAAAGGGATAATTGAAGCTATTATCAAATTAATTAAAGTTGTATTTGAGTATTTTAAATTATTCATTAAAATTTTTAAAAATTAAGTTATAATAAAAAGTATAAATGATTATTAATATATTAATATATTCTTTAATAAGTTTTTTAGCATTCTTTTCAATATCAAAGGTTTCCTATAATTTAAACTTAATAGAGATACCAAATAAAAGAAAAATACATCTTAAGGCTACAGCTTATACTGGAGGAATTGGGTTAAGTTTAATTTATATTTTTGCTCTTTTTTTATTTGATTTTTCTAGTGAAAAATTAAATTTTATTTTGTCGACAGCTTTTTTAATCGGAATTGTAGGTTTTGTAGATGATAAATACGATCTAAATGCTGGTGGTAAATTAAGTTTACAAATTATTCCTATTATTTATTTAATTATCTTAGAAAATTTGAACCTTAACAGCATTGGTAATTATAATTATTTCAAATTAGAATTAAATAGCTTTTCAATTCCTTTTACCCTAATTGCTATATTGTTTTTAATTAATTCATTTAATTATTTTGATGGTTTGGATGGTGTACTAAGTTTTTCAATAATTTCTACCCTGGCTATCTTATTTTTTTTAATACCTAATGAAAATATTAAACTATTTTTAATTATAATTTTGATACCTATATTATTTTTTTTATGTTTTAATTTTTCTATATTCAAACTACCAAAACTATTTTTAGGAGACAGTGGAAGTTTATTATTAGGATTTGTAATAGCATTTACTTTAATATACCTATCAATTGAAAAAATAGTTCATCCAATTTTACTTGCTTTTTCAGTTTCAATTTTTGCTTATGAGTTTTTATCAATTAATATAATTAGATTAAAAAATAAAAAAAAAATTTTTGATGCTGGACAAGATCACTTGCATCATCTGTTATTTAAATACACTAAGTCTATTTTTCAAACTAATCTTTTTATATCTTTGGCAAATATTATTTTATTTATATTTGGTTACACTAGCTTTTTATTAATTAGTCCACTAGCTTCCTTGATTTTGTTTATAATTTTATTTATAATTTTTTTTATTTTAAGAAATAAATATTCAAACTAAAAATAGCTTAAAATTATATCGTAAAGTTTTGAAACATGAACTGGCTCTTTAGGAATCTTAAAATTAGAATTTGGTGAGCAAAAAATATAACCTTTGGAGTCATGCATTCCATTTTTAATTGCAACAAACACTACTTCATTAAAAAAATTTAATTTTATATTTTCATTAATAATTAAATAGTCATCTTTTTTAATTTCATTAGGATGTGTTAGTATAACAAATAAACTTTTGTCTCTTTCCTCAATTTCACTAAAGATTTTTAAGTTATTTTTTTTACATTTTATATTTTCTAATATATTTTTTGCATTAACTAAGTCTATATTGTTATCAAAAGTAATCTCAAAATCTCTTGTCATTCTTGGTAAAACTTTTAAAAAGTTTACTCCAATCTTATTCAAAAAAGAGGCATGATTTTTTAAACGATAATAGAATTTTATTATATTATATGGTATTTGTCTTAAACCTGTTGAAATCATCAATTGATTTTCATCTTTAGATAATTTCAAATAATCACCTATTATTTTGTCATATACTTCAAGCATATCTTCAATGGGATCAGATGATGGACTTACATACCATTCTGGATTTTTTGGAAGGTCTTTGATGTGCTTTGTGTTGAAGAGATAATGATGCTGAACATGTGCACCAGCATTAAAAAAGATTGATGAAAAATTTGGTAATTTTTTTTTTAAAAAGTAAATATGCGCCATGTGCATCAGATAATCTAAAACTAAAGATTTTTTCCATGGCTTGGTTATAGATGAAAAAATTATTCTTATTAAAAATAGAGTATTCTTATAATGTAAAGTTTTAAATATAGTTTCTAGAATAGTTAGAATTGAATTAAAAGATAAACTCCCTGAAGCATTATCATTTACTGTTTGTTTTAGCATCATGGATAATCTTTTAGAATAACTAGAATTATCCGAATGAGTATCGGTCCAAGGATCTGGCACAAAATATGAGGGATTTTTTAGTCTATTTTCAGCATTCATGGGTGAAATTGCACCAACTTTAAAACCTCTATCTTCAATTATTTCAAAAATTTGTTTCTCACTGGTAAAATTTACCATATCCCCTAATCTAAATATCTTATGTTGATTAAAATCTTTGCCAAGATAAATTGAAGCCCACTGAATCCATGGTTCTAAATTTTGATATTTATCTTCAGCATAAGTATCAAAAGATTGATAAGTATTTTTAATGATCCTAAGATTACTAAACTTACTTTTTTTGGATGTTGATAAATATTTATCAACAAGATCAAAGTTGATTTCATTAAGTTGAATAAATAAAAGTTTTAAACTCATTTATAAGTATTTATATTTTTTTTCATTTATAATAGTTAAAAGATAATACTTTAATAGTTTTATTATAATAATAATTTTTAAGTTGATTTTAAGCTATTCCTTAGAAGATCTTGATAAATATCAAGATGACTATGAATGATTTTTTCGATTGGGAATTCTTTTTCTGCAAAATTTCTACCCTCTTTGCCCATGGCAATTCGTTCTTTAGGGTTTTCAATTAACCACTGTAATGCATCAGCTAACTTTCGAGAGTCTTTTATTGGAACAAGTAAACCTGTTTTATTTGGAATAATAGCATCACGACAACCAGGAACATCTGTAGTTACGACTGCTCTACCTGCTGCTGCAGCTTCAATAAGTGATTTTGGGAAACCTTCACGGTATGATGGTAAACAAATTATATGTGACTTTGCATATAGTGTTACAATATCTTTTTGATATCCTATGATTTTAACATAACCCTCATCTTTTAGCTTATTTAGATCATCAAATTTTAATCCTGTGGGATTATTAATATCTAAATCTCCAGCTAGTAAAAATTGAGCTTTTATCCCTCTTTCTTTAAGCAATTTAGCAGCAGAAACATAATCGTAAACACCTTTGTCTCGCAATAAACGAGCTGCAAAGCATACCGTGGGTATTCCACCAGGTTCATCAAGATTTGTAAAATCTTCTAAGTTTACACCAGAACCTTTCAATAATTTAACTTTAGACGGATTTAAAACACCCCAATTCACTAAAACTTTTAAATCATCTTTATTTTGTACAATAACTTTTTGGTTCAAGTGATTAAATGCCAATTTATAAATAGGATAAAGTAATAAGCGTATTAACTTGCTCTTTAAATCTTTATTAACAAATAAAGTTCCAAGTCCAGAAACTGCAGTGACTAAACCTTGCACACCACATAAACGTGAAACAATTCCACCATAAAGATAAGGTTTAATGGTTACCAAATGAACAATATCAGGTTTTACTCTCTTAAAGAAAACCCATATATAATAAACTGTTTTTAAATCCTTTAATAAATTAAAACTACCCGGTTGCATTGGAATAAAATCAACATTAAAGCCTTTCTGCTCTAATAATTTGGGGTCAGCACCTCGAAGTTCACCATAACCAATAAACACTTCAAATCCTTTAGCAAGTAAAGCCTCAGCAACTGGTAAACGATGTGATAAAAAAAAACTCAAATAATTTACAAGAATTAAAATTTTTTTATTTTTTTTCATAATTTAAATTTTGTTTATTATTACACCTTCATTATTTTGTAGTTCTACTTTTATACGCAAGATGTTTAATTATGTTTTATTTTAAAAATAAATATATCTTATAATCTCAGACTATTTTGATTTTTAGAAAATAAATATTTTAAATCATAAATAATATGATTTTTTTTACATAAATTTGAGATGGCTTTTATTCCCATTTCTTTAAATTTATCATGCGCAACAGCCACTACAATTCCATCATAAGTATTTTGACTTAACTCTGAATGTGGATAAATATTAAAAATCTCTTTAATCTCATCTCTATTTGCCCATGGATCGTGTAAATCTAGATTACAATTAAATTCTTGTAATTTTTTAATTACATTTTTAATGCCAGAGTTTCGAATATCTGCACAATTTTCTTTAAATGTAAGTCCCATAATTAAAATTTTAGCTCCGTTAATTTTAATATTTCTTTTTTCCATTTCCTTAACTAGCTCTGATGCTACATGTACTCCCATATTGTCATTAAGTTCTCTACCTGCTAAAATAATTTTTGGATGATAGCCAATACTTTCTGCTTTATAAGTGAGATAATAAGGGTCAACACCAATACAATGACCCCCTACCAGGCCAGGCTTAAATGGCAAAAAATTCCACTTACTACCCGCTGCATCTAAAACTGCCTGTGTATCAATATTCATTTTACTGAATAATATTGAAAATTCATTTATCAAAGCAATATTCAGGTCTCGCTGAGTATTTTCAATCACTTTTGCTGCCTCTGCAACTTTTATACTGGAAGCTTTATGAGTTCCAACTGTTACTATTTCATTATATAGATCATCTACTAAATCGGCAATTTCAGATGTTGAACCAGAAGTAATTTTTTTAATATTTGATATGGTATGATTTTTATCCCCAGGGTTTATACGCTCAGGACTATAACCGCAAAAAAAATCTTTATTAAATTCTAAGCTTGAAAATTTCTCTAAGATGGGCACACATTCTTCCTCTATACAGCCTGGGTAAACAGTAGATTCGTATATAACTAAATCCCCTTTATTAACAATTTTACCAATCATTTCAGAAGCCTTGAATAAAGGTTTCAAATCTGGTTTTTTAAATTCATCTATAGGTGTTGGAACAGTAATTATATAGCAGTTTGCAGATTTGAGATTTTCTTCACTATCAGTAAAATTTAATTGTTTTGAACCTTGAAGTTCTTTTTTAGTAAACTCTAAATTTTTATCTATTCCAGAGTTTAATTCATTGATTCTTTTTTTGTTAATGTCAAACCCAATTATTAATCTTTTTTTAGCAAATTCTAAAGCAAGTGGCAAACCAACATAACCCAAACCTATAATTGCTAACTTTAGATCTTTATTTGAATTTATCATATTTGAAAATAATCTTTGTACCATTTAACAAAGTTGGATACTCCATTAATAACTGATGTTGCAGGTTTATAATTAAATTTTTTATTTAAATTATCTACATTAGCGTAAGTATCCGGTACATCTCCTGGCTGTAATGGTAAAAAATTTATTTTTGCTTTTTTACCTAAAGTTTTTTCTAAAGCTTTAACATAGTCCATAAGCTGTACTGGCTTATTATTTCCTATATTGTAAATTCGCCATGGTGCTCTACTAGTAGCTGGATCTGGCTGCTTACTATTCCAATTAACATTGCTGGTAGCTGGATTATCTAGAGTTTTCATAACACCTTCCACAATATCGTCGATATAAGTAAAATCTCTGGTATGTTTACCATTATTAAATACATCTATAGGTTTTTCCTCTAAAATGGCTTTAGTAAATTTGAACAAGGCCATATCGGGCCTTCCCCATGGCCCATATACTGTAAAAAATCTAAGACCTGTCGTTGGAAGTTGATAAAGATAACTATATGAATGTGCCATCAGTTCATTAGATTTTTTAGAGGCCGCATAAACAGATAGAGGATGATTAACACTATCATGCTCTGAAAAAGGCATTTTCGTGTTAGCCCCATACACACTTGAAGTGCTTGCATAAACCAAATGTTCAATTTTATTATTACGACAATTTTCCAAGATATGAGCAAATCCTACAATATTACTATTAATATAAGCAAGTGGATTTTCAATAGAATAACGAACTCCTGCTTGAGCTGCTAAATTAACTACTTTCTGAAATTTATGAATTTTAAATATTTCGGATAATTTTTTGTTATCATTTAGATCATCTTTATAATGCTTATAGTTCTTATATTTTACAAGACGCTCAAGACGAGCTTCCTTAATTTTTGGATCATAATAGTCGTTATGATTATCAATACCAACTACTTCATCACCTCTCTCTAGTAATTTTATAGACAACATTGATCCAATAAAACCAGCTGAGCCTGTTACTAATATTTTCA
>Ga0209383_1001870_pt1 | contig 12847 bp, 11 predicted proteins | sample CoawatmetaG02DNA_FD_187510 | JGI IMG/M metagenome (GOLD analysis project Ga0209383, IMG submission 187510) | Marine microbial communities from the West Antarctic Peninsula - Coastal water metaG029-DNA (SPAdes) (version 2) | ecosystem: Environmental > Aquatic > Marine > Coastal ... | reverse complement strand
TTTGGGGTAGCACACGTTGGACACAATTTGGCTATTCACACAATAAAAACTTACAATTTCATATGGAAAATGAGTGGAATGAATCCAAATATAATGATGGAGATCCTCGTAATAATATGGTAGAACCTAAGTTAATTCTTGATTCTTACAAGAAACTTGATAAAATTAAACCCGTTGCATGTGCAACAAAATAAGGAGAAAATATTATGAGCGAAGACGTAAAAACTGCAGAAGATATAGCACAAGATTACACAGCTATGGGACATTCAGTAACTTTAATTAATGAAGTTATTGCTGGAACACAAATGGCAGACGAAGAAGCTGCTGATAGACAATCAGCTGTTGACAGAAATGTTGAACATTTAGAGATCATGGTTGCTAAAGATTTTTGGACTAATGAAAGTATGACTGCTTCTAATTCTGCGATCACTGCTGGTAAAGCCTACACAGCAAGCTAGGGGAGTTAACCTATGCTTTTCGGATTTGCTTCATTTGCCGAACGACCGTTTTCAACGGTTGATGATGATAACAACGTTAACATTCAAGTAACAGGTAATTCTTTATCAATTAGTATTGGTAGTGTAGGAATTACCGCAAGTTCAATTGTAGAAAATGTTTCAGGTAACCAAGTTACACTTGGTTTAGGAACAGTTACAATTAGTGGAGACGCAAATCACACAGTTTCAGGATCTCAAGTAATTTTAAACGCAGGAAATCCAATAATTTCTGCTGGAGCTCTTGTTGATGTTACCGGAAATGCATTGACCTTATCTGCAGGAAGTGTTACAGTAACAGGAACAGCAAATGTGTTTCCTACTGGATCACAATTAACTGTAAAATCAGGTCAACCTAGTGTTATCACTTGGAATGATATTGTTCCTGGTGTAAACATGACTTGGACGGAGATAGAACCTTACTAATATGGCATCAACTTATTCAAACGATTTAAAATTAGAACTAGTCACAACCGGTGAAAAAGCAGGTCTGTGGGGAGCTATTACTAATACTAACTTACAAATTTTACAACAAGCAGCTTCAGGTTTTTTATCTTTACCAATGACAGGTAGTTCTGATATTACAGTAGCTCTAACAGATGGTGCGGTATCTAATGGTAAAAATTTATACTTTAAACTAACAGGTACATTAGCACGTAATCAAACTTTGATTATGCCTAGTGGTTCCGAAAGAGTTTTTATTATTGAAGATGCAACAGATAGAACAACAGCTAACAAATATACTTTAAGCGTTAAAACTGCAAGTTCATCAACTCCAGTTGCAGTACCAAATAAAGCAGTTATGCTTCTTAAATCAGATGGAACTAATACATCTAAAGCTATTACTCAAAAATCTTATTTTACTGTTACTTCATCTTCAATCACAGCTTTTACAGCAGTAGCAGGGGATCAACTTTTTGTAGATACTACACAAACTACAGTAACAGTTACTTTACCTACTTCTCCTGCAATAGGTGATGAGGTAGTAATAATTGATGCACGGGGAACTTTTGCAAATAACGCTGTAGCAGTTAATAGAAATGGTCAACCTATTAATTCTGCAACAAATAATTTATCCTTAAATATTAATGGTCAAGCTATAACTTTAGTTTATATAGATTCAACAAGAGGCTGGGCGTTTAAAACGAACACGGCATAGGGAGCTAAAACATGGCTCTTCAACAAATTAAATTTGCACCTGGAATAGACAAACAAGATACTACAGTTGGCGCTGTTGGTCGTTGGGTTGAATCCGATAATGTAAGATTTAGATATGGACTTCCGGAAAAAGTAGGTGGTTGGCAATCTTTACTAGATCAAAGTATAGTAGGAGTTTCTAGAAAGCTACATTCATTTGTTGATTTAGAAGGTAATAGATACACAGCTATTGGAACAGATAAATTTTTACTCGTATATTTTGAAGGACAGTTATTTGATGTAACCCCTTTAAAAACTGCAATTACAAGTGTTTCAATGTCTACTGGAAGTGATCCTTCTAAAGAAGTTTCATTAACTTTTTCAGCTAATCATAATTTAAAATCAGGTGATATTATTCTATTAGATAATGTAACTGTACCAAGTGGGGTTAATTTAACTAACGCTGCTTTTGAAGATAAAATATTTCAAGTAACAAGAGTTACATCTTCTTTAATTGCAATTGTAACAGGTACTCAAACAGCATCTGGTGCTGCAACAAATGGTTCTTGTACTGTTATTCCCTACGAACCAGTGGGTCCTTCTGTACAATCTTATGGTTATGGTTTTGGTATTGGTGAATATGGTGGAGTAGTACCAAACGCACAACAAAATACTTTATCTTCAGGAATTAATGCTAGTGTAACTACTATTCCAGTCACATCTAATGCAGGTTTTCCAGCAGTAGGTACAGTAATTATTGGTACAGAACTTATTACATATACAGGTAAAGGCACAAATACTTTTACAGGGGCAACAAGAGGAATAAAAGGAACAACAGCCGCGTCCCATAGTTCAGGAGCATTGGTTATAGACGCAACTAAATACACAGGTTGGGGTAGTGCAGTAGATGCAGGAGTAGTAACTCTTGAACCGGGACTTTGGTCTTTAAATAATTTTGGACAAGTATTGGTTGCAACTATTGCCAATAGTAAAACTTTTACATGGGACTCTGGTATTACAGCAAGACTAGCAACAAGAGCGTCTACTACAACACCAGGATTTCCAACTGCAATAGGAACTGGAGTAGGTAATCCAACCGCTACTAGATCAACTTTAATATCTCCTACAACTAGGCATTTAATTCATTTTGGTACAGAAGTAACTATTGGTAATCCTGCTACTCAAGACGATATGTTTATTAGATTTTCTAATCAAGAAGATATTAATGAGTATGATATTTTAGCTGTTAATAGTGCCGGGTCTCAAAGACTTCAAGATGGAACAAAAATTGTTGGAGCGTTGACCGCTAAAGAAAATATTCTTGTTTGGACGGATAACTCATTGTATGCAATGAAATTTGTTGGAGCTCCATTTACTTTTGGTTTTGAGCAAGTTGGAACAAACTGTGGATTGATTGGTAAGAACGCAGCTGTAGAAATAGATGGTGTTGCTTATTGGATGTCTAATAATGGTTTTTTCTCATTTGATGGTACAGTAAATTCTCTTCCTTGTTCAGTTGAAGATTATATATTTGATGATGCAGCAACTACCAAAGGACAACAAATTTGTGCAGGGATTAATAATTTATTTACAGAAGTAACTTGGTGGTATCCAAGTGAAACATCTGATTTTAATAATAGATATGTAACGTATAACTATGGTCAACTAGGTCAAAATGCTCCAATGGGTAATTGGTATACAGGTGTAAATAAAAATTCTATAAGAACATCTTGGATTGATTCTTTAATTTATCCAAGACCTTATGCTACGTCTTATATTAGTTCTACTCCTTTCCAACCTTCTAATGGTACTTTTCCTGACGTTATAGGTCAATCCGGTTTAGGTCAGACTTTATTTTTTGAACAAGAAATAGGAACTGATCAAATTAATCCTGATGGAACAACTACAACATTAACTTCATTAATTGAATCTTATGATTTTGCTTTGCAAACTGATCAAGGAGTAGGAGAATATTTTTTAGCTATGAGAAGATTTTTACCTAACTTTAAAGTTTTAACAGGAGATGTACAAGTAACTATATCAGTTGCTGATTATCCTGCAGACCCTAATACCGTAACAACATTAAGTCCTTTTATAATTAACTCAACTACGAATAAAGTAGATACTAGAGCAAGAGGAAGATATGCTGCTCTTAAAATAGAAAATACAGGATCAGGCCAGTCATGGAGATTTGGTACTTTTCAAGCTGATCTACAACCAGATGGAAGAAGATAATGACAAAAATTGTAGTAAGATTACCAGAACCTAGAAAAGAATATTCTGAAGATAATCAAAGACAAATTAATAGAACTATTACTTCTATAATAACACAATTAAACTCTACATTTTTAAAAGACATGAGAGAACAACAAGAAAGATTTACTTGGTTTATTAGTTAATGGCAAATGTATATTTAAATTCAAAACTAGATTTAGTTAATACTAGCGATACAGTTTTATATACTGTGCCTTCTAATTCTAGATCTATTGTAAAATCTATATTGGTTTCAGAAGATGCGGGTAGTGGTACTACAATAAATTTAACTTTAACAAATTCTATAGGAGCTGTATTTAGTATATTTAAATTAAAAACTGTAGGAGCCAACACAACAATACAATTATTAACAGAACCATTGGTATTATTAGAAAGTGAGACCTTGAAAGTTCAAGCTGCAGATGCTAATGAGTTACATGTTATAGCAACAATATTAGAAATAAACAGAGAGGATTCATAATGTCATTTATAGAAACAAAAGCATCAATTAGATACGAAATAATTGATGGAGAAAAAGTACCAATAATTACACCTGAATGTGAAATAACTTTAACTAATACGATAACAAAAAAAGAATATAATTCTGATGCAGAAGCACTGGCTGATGTACAAGATACAAATAGTGCTACTAAACCAGAACACGTACGTAGAGACGTAAAAGTGACTGTAGAAAACGTACCTTTAGGTGCTGGCGTTAACATATTCTAGATTGACTAAGGATGAAAAGTCTAGTAAATTGTAATGAAATAGCATATACTCAAGTCTTGCTAACTTGCTTTTCAACAATATAATAGAGATATAAAATATGGGATTTTTTTCAGGATTAAGACGTAAGATTAAAAAGATTATACCTAAAGAGGTAAGACCTTTTGTACCTTATGCAGCAGCAATGATACCAGGAATAGGTGGATTGGCAGGAGGTTACGGTAAATTTGCAAATGCAGCTTTAGCTAGAATGGCTACCGATGATGAAGCAGATTTAAAAGATGTTCTTAGGGCTGGTACTTTTGCAGCTGCTCCAAATATAATAGATGCTGGTATTGGTGGATTAGATAAAAAAAATGCTCTTAGAATGTTTTTAGAAAAACCAGGTATGAAAGATGGTGAAGCCACTAAATCTATTAGAGGAATGTTAGAAGGGTATAAAGATCCATCAGGTTTTAAAGACGTAGCTACTGTTATTGGTACGGCAGGAACTGTAGACGCTGGAATCAAAGCAGCAGAATTAAATGAAGATGCATTAGCAAAATACAATGCAGAAATGGCAGCTCAAGGAATTGGTGACAGAAAAGCAAGAAGAGCAGCTATCAGAGAAATTTATTCTAACACTGGAACGTGGGACATGGATGAAGTTGATGGTATGTTAGATACATACGGATATAGAACCGGCGGTAGAGTTGGTTATGCTATGGGAGATTTTGTAGATACAGATCAAATTATGGAAGACGTTCAGGATTATACAGTTCCTGGTATAGTGGGAAAAGCAGCACAAGGAATTGGAAATTTAGTATCTAACAATCAAGATAAAGTAGATATGATTATAGATAAAATAATTTCATTAACTCCAGGTGGAAGTGCGGTAGAAATTATAAAAGTTTTAGTAGAAAGATATGGTGTTGATCCAGAAGTAGCACAAAGAAAAATTATAAATAGAATGTCAGATGCCAATGAAGGTTTTGGTCCACAAGGATTAGATGGTACTCCTGATGATGGATACAGAAGAAACATAGGAATAGATTCAGGAGCGGAAGATTATTATGGAGAGACTCCAGCGATGCCAGAAAACTTAGGTGACATGGGTGGCAACATGGATGACATGAGTGGTAATGATTTAATGAATAGAATTAGACGACAAGGAATGCCAGAAGGTAGACCTATTCCAATGCCTGAGCTGATTCCTTTTGATCCTAACAATCCTAGAATGAGACCTATTCCAATGCCTGGACCAATGGGAGATGAAGATGAAAGAACTATGGAAGAAAGATTTCCTGGTCAAAGATATGACATGATGAATGGTGGTAGAATTGGTTATGCCGATGGAGATTTTGTTGGAGAAGATCAGGATGCGATAGATAAAGATGTAGATGGAATTTTAAAAAGAAAAAAAAAGAAAACTACTTCTATGGAAGATTTAATAAAAGATACAATTTTAGATAAAGATAATGACCTTGAAGAAAATATAGAAATGGCTTTAGATGGTTACAACAGATTATATCCTGAAGTAAAACCTGCATCTATTAGACCTTTATCGTTTGAAGATGGTGGATCCGTTGATGACAGATTAATGGAAAGAGTAAAAGAATTACAAGACGAAGGTTTAGATTTTGCATCAGCACTGGCTCAAGCTATGAAAGAAGATATGGCAGCTAATAAAGCTCAAGGTGGACTAATGAGTATGGGTGGTAATGAAATGGATTTAAGAGGCGGTGGATTTGTGCCTATGGGTAAAGCAGAAAGAGCAGATGATGTTCCGGCAAGATTATCTAAAAACGAATTTGTAATGACAGCTGATGCAGTAAGAGCAGCAGGTGGTGGAAGTGTACAAAAAGGTGCTGACCTTATGTACGATCAAATGAAACAATTAGAAGGACAAGCATAATGGCAACTACAACAACAAGACAATTAAGAGAACCTTTTGTAGAGGCCGCTGGTCTTGGTATAACTAAACAAGGTTTAAAATTATTAGGTAAATCAATTCCAACTAGTACATATACTGGTAGAAAATTTATAGCTGGTCAAACAGGTTTAGAAACAGGTGCCCAAACAGCGGCAGCTGGTTTAGGTTCTTTAACAGGTACAGGAGCTGGAACAGGAACTGGTTCTATTGCTTCTTATACTTCACCTTATCAACAACAAGTTATAGATACTTCTATGGCTGCAATGCAAAGAGAGCAGCAAAAAGGTTTAGGTTCTTTAAGAGATTCAGCAGTTCAAGCTGGAGCTTTTGGTGGCGGTAGAGAAGCTGCAATGATGGGTGAGTACCAAGCAACAGCAGACATGGCTAGAGCACAAGCAGAAGCAGGTCTAAGACAATCAGGTTTCGCAGATGCAACACAAAGAAGAGCAGCAGATTTACAAGCACAACAAGGATTAGGTACATACCAGTCTCAACTAGGTGCTCAACAAAGACAAATTAATCAAGGTGTATTAGCCGCGGACCAAGAAGCAGCTAGAGAAACAGCCTTTGCAGATTACACACAACTAGGACTAGTAGCTCCACAGTTAGCATCAGTTATAGGTGGATTCCCAGCAGCAACACAGATGCAATCAACTCCACCACCAAGTACAACGCAACAGTTACTTGGAATAGGAATCGGGGCCGGAGGCTTAATGGGTGCAGCTAGAAACTTTATGGGAGGATAATGAGTAGAATTTTAAGAAGACCTATGTTTAGAGGTGGCCAAGTTGAAGACAAAGAAGATTTAAAAGTTATAGATCAGATGGGTATAGCTAAACTTGCTCAAGGTGGTATGGCCCAAAGACCTGGTTATGAAGGTGGAAGCATTGTAGATATGTATGAGTCTATTAACAAACAAATTCCAATGCCTGAAAGACCTAAAAAAAGACGTATGTCTACAGGAGATTATTTAAGAATAGCTAGTGCCGGTGCAGATATATTAGCAGCACCTAGCGAAGGTAGTGGAATCTTTGGAGCACTAAGATCAGCTGCTCCGTCATTATCAAAACTAGGAACAGATTTAGGAACATCTTTTGATACAAGAGCAGCAGCGGATGAAGCTCAGTATCAAAAATTATTAGATAGAAGAAGTGATATCGCTACAGGTTTAACAGGAGTTCAGTCTGAATATGATATAGGAATACTTAAAGCTAATAAAAAAACAGCTACAGAAATAAATATGGATGTAGTTGATGCATACTATAATGAACAAATTAATGCTGAAAATGCAAAAGGTGAAAATGCAGATGATACTCAAATAACTCTTTGGAAAAACGAAAGAGATTATTCTAAATTAGACATAGCACAAGGTGGAAACAAAGCTTCTAAATTTAGAATTTTAAGTCCAGCAAACGTAGAAATTGCTATGGAATTAGCTAGAGAAAAACTAGGAGAAGACGCAACTCTAGACGAAATTAGAAAATCAGCTACTGAAACATTACTAGGAATGGTAAAAGATTTTGACAAAGGATTATCAGGTTTGGCAAAAGGCGGTAGAGTAAATAAAGCTGAAGGTGGCATGATGACAGAGACTGCGGATGAAAATATTATGACAGAAACTCCAATGGGAATGACTGATGTTAATGTTCAAGAAACAGAAACTGTACCCGCTGAAACAAACGAAATAAATATATCATATGATCAACTAAGAGATAGATTACCTCCAGAAGTTACAGACGATATTGTTTTATTAATGTCTCAAAGTTATGAAGCGTTGGCTGACTTTGCGGAAATTCAAACACAAGCTGATGTAAATCAATTCAATACTAAATACGACGTACAACTATTCCTACCACAACAAACGGGGGCGTAATGGCCGACAACGTACCATACAAGTACAAACCATCTAACTCTGCATTGACAGAAAAAGAAGTTTCTGCTGCTATAGAATTTCAAACTAGTAAAAATAATATCTACGACAAAAAAGAAGAACCTAAAGATAAAGTAATAAATCCCTTTTCTATATTGCTTCTAGATCCAACACTAGGTCCTCAAACTTGGATACAAAAATTTAAATATAATAAAAAAATATCTGATGGCAGGTTAGATGAAGTTACAGACGCAGAAAGATTATTATTTGAAAGTAAGACTGATCCTAACAGAGGAATATTTGAAGGTAAGTTTAGTCCTAAAAATTACTTACAAAGAGATACTGAAAAAGAAGTTGATATCATATCAGACATATCGACCGGTGCAGTTACAGGTGTGCCTTTAGGTGTTAAGGCTGTAGGTGAACTATTAACTACAGGTATTGATTATACTTTTGATACTAATTTCACTACAAAATTAGATGAAATAACAGATGAATTTTTAAATTTTACAGGAGAACCTGAAACATTAGCCGGGCAAATTACTCAATTTGGTACTCAGTTTGCTGTGCCTTTTAAAGTAGTTGATAAATTAATTAGAAACATAGGAAAATTAAAACCTTTTGTTGGAAAAACAATGGGGATGAAAAATTCTAAACTTGTTAATAAAAATAGATTTATACAATCAGGTGCAAACATTGCACAAAGAATGGGTACAGGTGCATTAGCTTTAGGAGCTACAGATTTTATAGCTTCTGGAAAAGAGAGAATGGATCCTATGTTCTTAGAAAAAACTAACGAAGAAGGTAAAAGTGGTAGAGAGCTTGCCGCTGCTAGGTTTGCAAACAAAATTAAGTTTGGTGCAGAGGGTGCTTTAATAGGTGGACTGTTTCCATTACTTGGAGTAGCTGCAGGGGGAGCGGTTAAAGGAATTGGTTATGGTGTGGGTATAGGTTATGACGTTGCAGGAAGAGTTTTAAATCCTTTAGTTACAGCAGTTACTAAAGCTGCAGCTTTAGATCCAATTGTTTTACCATCTATTGCTAAAGGTATAAGAGCGAATGCAGATGTAATTTTTAATCAAATAGGAACTAGAGTAGCTTTAACTGGTTTAGGTAGAACTAAACAATGGACACAACAACTTCCCGACTATAAAGAATGGAGAAAATTTACAGTTAATAATATTGATCCTATTAAATCTGGATTAAAAAGAATAGACAATGCTATTTCTATGATTAGATCAGCTGGTAAAAATACAGCTGAAGCACTATTTATAAAAGGATCTGCTAGTAGAGACATCAGAGCTTCTGCTAAAAAAATACAAGACTTATTAAAAAGTATTGAAGTTAAGTCCTATGACTTAGCTAAAGGATTTCAAAAATCATATAACTCAAACAAAACTTCTCCTTCCCTAATGGATTCATATTTAGATGAAGTATTAGAAGTTCTAGAAGGTAAAAGAAAATTAAGTAATCTACCTGACACACTTAAAAGTACAGCTAAATTATTAAAAGATGAAGTTGCTAAAATAAGCAAAACATATAAAAAATTTATTCCTGATGATGATAGTTTTGCTCATGCATTAAATACCGGAACTAAAAGTTATGTTAAAAAGTCTTTTGCATTTTTAAACAATCCTGGTTATGCAATGCCAACTAGTAATCCTATATTTAAAAATGCTTCAAGATTTATTCAAAAAGTTATTAATAAAGATAGAAATTTAATTGATGAAGCTGTGGCAGCGGCTGGTAAAGGTGTATCAAAATCCGAAGCTATTAAAAATTATTCAGGTGTTATGGTAAAACAAATTTTACAAATGGGTAAAGTTGATAATAGAAATCCTTTTGAAACTTTAAGAAAAATAGGTGAGAGATTAAATTTAGATGATTTTTTAAACAAGGGAGAAGAACTACCTAATGTTATTAATAAATTATTAGGACAAGAAAGAAATTTAAAAAGTAATGTTTTATTTACTACAGCTAACATGATGACTGCTGTATCTAATAAACAAATGTATGATTCTTTAGCAAGAGCAATGTTAAAAGATGGTCAAGTATTTACAACTGCTGGAGCAGCACGAGCAGGGAAAGGAGTGGCTGAAGTAGTTCAGATAGGTAGAATAGAAGGTATGTCCGGATTAAAAACTACCCTAAGTGATTTATTTACTGACAAAGAAACAGCAAGAATTCTTACAACTAATAGAGGACCATTAGATATTTTAGCGGAGATTCCTGGTTATGCTACTATGCTTCAGTTTAAAGCAGGTGTTCAATGGGGTAAGACTGTAGGTTCTCCAGCAACAGGATCAAGAAACTTTATAACTGCTGCTGATTTTGCATTAATGAGAGGATTAATTGGTGGTAGAGCTTCTGTTACTAACTCAGTTAAAATGCAACTTGATGATATTTATAACTCTGGAAAATTAACAGGAAGTGCTGAAGCAAAATTATCAGCTAACATTGAAGAAGGAATTAAATATGGTGCACTAGATGAAAACATAGTTGTAACTGAATTAAGAGAGTTGCTTGCAGCTACTCAAAAAGGAAAAGGAATTAACTCGTTTGATGGTCTTATTAAAAAGGCAGGAGAAGCTAGGATCGTGGAGCTTATGGGTAAACTATATGCAGGCGGTGACCATGTTTGGAAATGGTATGGTTACAATTGGTATAAATCTTTCTTAACTGATTATGCTAGAAAAGATATGGGTAGAATGAAAAATTGGTTTAGTAAAGTTGCAGGTAGAGAATTAGATATGTTTAATAATGATGGTAGTAAAAAAACATTAGACGAAGCGATCAAAGAAGCGTCGGCTTACTATGTTAGAAATACTATGCCTACGTATAGTAAGGTACCACCATTAATTAAAGGTGTTAGAAATTTACCACTTGGAAACTTCGTAGCATTCCCAGCTGAAACTATAAGAGGTACATTTAATGTAATGAATATATCTACCAAAGAAATTTTATCTGGAGATCCTATCTTAAGAGAAATGGGATACAGAGGTTTGATTGGAATGTTTACAACTCAAGGCGCTAAAGGTTTAGCTATCATGAAAACTTATGGAGCTATTACAGGTTTAACTCAAGATATTATGAAAGATTACCAAGCAAATTTGGCTCCTGGATATCAAAGAAACTCACAGTTATTAGCTATTACAAAAGCTGTGAAAGGTAAATTTAAAATGGTGGATTTATCTACAATTCTTCCTTATGATTATGTTCAAAGACCGTGGAGAGCATTAAACAATGCTATTCAAAAAAAAGAAGTTACAAGTCAAAACTCTATGAACTTTATGCTTGGTTTAATGTTTGATGAAGAAGGACCAATGAGAGAATTACTTGATCCATTTATCTCAACACCTATTGGTATTGAAGCTATAGTTAGTATTAAAAGAGGTTACACTAAAAGTGGTAAAAGAATTTGGGGTGAGTTAGATACTGATGAACAAAAAATGAATAAGTCTTTTGAGTATATGACACAAGCATTAGAACCTGGAGCTATTACTACACTAAGACAATTGTATTCTTCTATTACAGGTGTGCCTTACAAAGGTAGAGTTTATGATGAGAGAGATGTATTAACTGGTTTATTTACAGGTGTTAAACCTTATGATGTAGACGTCAATAGAAATATAGATTTTCTAATTAATGATTATAGTAAGATTAGAACTAAAGCTTTTCAATCTACTAAAATGTATAGACTAGATTCATATGGTGACACTGTTACAGAAGAATTTAAAGCTATTCAAAAAAATGCAAAGGCTGAACAGTTTAGAATTTACAGAGCTTTTCAAACAGCTAAAAAGTTTGGGGTAACTAGGTATAACATTAAAAAAGAAATGAAAGATAGGGGATTGTCTAGAAAAGATATAAGAAATATATTAAATGGAAATTTTGTTCCTATGACTTTTAGTGAACCTAGATTTGAAGGTAAGTTAAAAGATCTAAGAAAAATAGAAAAAGATAGAGGCACTAATAGAGTAATAAATGCTAATTCTTTTTATCCTAAATATGAATTAAAATCTATTATAAGAAAATTAAAATATCAAAAATTAGATCAACCTTTTAGATTTGATTTACCTAGTCCGGAAAGAATATTTCCTGGAGTCGGTAGTGAAGAAATAACAATGCCTACTTCAACAAATAATAATCAAAGTAAAATACCTGTGCAACCATTACCACCACAACCAGCCGCAACAGCTGTTGCATCTGCACCTGCCTTAAATTATAATCAATTACCCGAAACAGAAAAATACAAAACTGTATTTCCAAACGGATAACCTATGGCAATAGAACCAAAAACAACAAGAGAACATATCTTATCCCTTTATGGGCATATGACTGGAATTAAAAAAGAGATTGTTAAGAACAAACAAGACTTAAAACATATTCACGAAGATGTCGAGAAAATGGGCGGTAAGATAGACAAGATCTATTGGGTTCTTTTAGTAGCTGCGG
>Ga0209383_1001860_pt1 | contig 12886 bp, 27 predicted proteins | sample CoawatmetaG02DNA_FD_187510 | JGI IMG/M metagenome (GOLD analysis project Ga0209383, IMG submission 187510) | Marine microbial communities from the West Antarctic Peninsula - Coastal water metaG029-DNA (SPAdes) (version 2) | ecosystem: Environmental > Aquatic > Marine > Coastal ... | reverse complement strand
TAAAATCACCCGCACCAGAAGCTACTTCCACGAATTTAAATATCATTTGAGCAGATATAGATATCTTACCATTGAGGTAAGCTGCCAATGCTATTGCTGTGTATTGTTTAGTAGCTCTTGTTACAGAGTCACTACCAATCCAGGCATCTAGGTCTTGAATCGTTAAATCTTTCGGATACGAGCTTATTCTAGGCATATCTTAAGCGAATACTTCTATGTTAAGACAACCATTTACCCATGCTTGATCCGAAAGCTGGTTGGCATCGTCTATTTGCTGGATTTGAATTGATTGAGTACTATTATATATTACAGCGAAAAAATCAGGTGAGGCAGCTCCAGAGGTTCCATGAGTTACAAAGCACTGTGTTTTATCAACTGTGAATACTGGCTTGGAAGCTGTTACAAAGTAGTTACCAAGTGATACGCGAGACAAAGTAAACGTAGTATTAGTGAAACTATTTTGCATAGTAGCGGTAAAAGATGGTGGACTAACGCCTGCACTCTTACTCCAGTTAGCATTAAACTTCTGTGTAATTACATTTCCTCCATTTTGAGCTAAGGCTACCAGCGATGAAACTGTAAAATTCCTTGTTGGATTATCTGGAACTGGATCTAATTCAGTAAAGGTCTGCGTACCTACTATAAGGTCTCCTCCCTTAGGCGCTATTATTGGGTAACTTGATGTATTAGCCATGTCGATGTTTTATATTGTGGTGTTATTATAACTATAATACTTACATAGTGGAGCCACTTTTTACATTTCTAAAATTAAAGCTTTATTACACTTATATAAAACAGTGACATTAGCCTACTACTATTTATATTTATCTAGCTAGCGTCACACTTTTCGGTAATCATAATTTTTTCCAAAAAAAATTTTTTAACACCCAGAGAGGTTGGGGGTTGCGCTTTGTTTTTTTCATTTTGTTTCAAATCCGGAAACGAGTTTACCTTTTCCCGGGGGTACGTTTTTTTATCGATTTTACGTGTACGAATAACGTTTGCCTTTTTCTGTGATGAAATTGATTTACGTTTTACGTTTGGGATGTACTAATTTTTCTACAAGCGAAATACGATGCTGCATTGATAATATATATGAATGTGAGTGTGAATTTAAAATATAAATAATGAAATTAAATCCGCAAGAAATAGCAGCGATCAAAGAATTAATCTATAATCAAATAGATCGAGAATATGGGATTGACAACATCGATCCAAATTTAAACTCAGCTCTATTAAAAATGGCATTACTAATTAAAAATGCTTTAATTTAGATATAAGTTACTAACAATTACTAGTCGATTATACCACTCGAACTGCTTGAAATGACTTAGACGAAGTCAATGGTACCAAGACATACGGACACATTGATGTAGTGTAATACCTTTACTAACATTTAATCTAACAAATAATTATACACTCTTAGACTAACCTTAAAACAAATCTAATGAAGACCTATTTCTCAATGCTACTAAAGGAACTACGTAAAATGGCTCAAGCTATTTACCGAATAAAACGTTAGTACCCAGATTTACTTGATTTGACTGTATTTTATTAGTTGTTTATATGCAAACCAAATACGAAGCTCAAGTGATAATATATATATAATAACAATATAAAAATACAAATTATGACGATGTACTCTCCTTATATAGAATCGATCTTAAAAGATTTAAACGATTCACTTGACAACGAACCATTCACTGTTGGTGCAACTAAAACCAAATCCTCAATTGCAATGCTTAAAGCTATTAAAACTTTAGCTGAATACGCAGATGATCTTGAATTTGATAATACAAGTATGAAACTAAAATTACCTTCTATACATGAGCATGAACAAATCCAATATGAAACCAAATAACCATAATATGAAGACAATAAAAGATCCCGAAACAATGGAAAACTACTACACACAAATTAATAACTGGTTATCACAATTAAATAATAATACCAACTCTAACAATGATAGGTAAATCCACAATAAGAGTAAGAGGCTACGACTTTAAATACAACTACTGCAATAATGCAGATAGATTCTACGAATGTCAGGGAGATGTATGCTACAATACTTCTTTAACATCACGACCCGAAGTGCCTGAACCTGGCTTATGGATCGCAGCACAAATATTAGCTGATGATTTAGCAAGCGAAGGATATGAAACAGAAGTCAACTACGCTAAGAAAGGTTGGGTTGAAGTAAATATATTATAAAATAAATAACAATGAAGACATTAGATAAGTTAAGAAGTATAGATATAAGTACATCGAGACATACGGAAGATATAATTGAAAGAGCACATCACAAATCGTTTGCTAAAATATGCATGCTAGAAATAGAGTTAAAAGACTTAAAGCACGATCTTTTACACGGGTCTTATGGCCCTATAAACCGCAGCGAAGTAGAGCTTTTAGTTGAAGGTGCAAAACAAGAATTAAAAACGTGGATTTACATATCTACATTAATAAGCAAAGAAAGAAATATATGACAAATTCAATCACAACACTCTCTAAGTACACAGAAGTCTTTAAGCATTATGATATACAAATTACAACGCAATGGGGTATTATTTGCGCTTGGTATATTTACGAAGAATCAACAGCTGATGGCTATACCATATACGTAAGCACTAGTGATCCTTATCACGTAAATATAAGTGAAGATCTTTACTATTACGAAAGCGAATTATCTGATGCTATTATAAGCTTCTTTGAGACCTCTATAAAAGGTTCTATAATATATATAGAAGACATTAGCAAAGATTACGTAAAAGACGCCTTAGAGTACTTAAACAAGGAGTTAAAGCAAACACAAAATCCTATGGGCTAAATACAAATGAAATACAATTACTTATTGATAATATTTATATAAACAATTAAATACAATTAACTTATGAACAAATTAATCTTACCACAACAAGCAATCAATGTAAACTCAACAGCGATAGAATCAGCTGGTTACATGTATGAATCCTATACAATGCGTTTAACCTTTAATAGTGGCAAACAATATGATTACACAGAAGTACCAAATCATGTGTTCGAAGGCCTTCGTTTATCACAATCAAAGGGTAAATTCATTAATAAGTATGTATTAAAAAATTATAGTTTTAAACTTGTTTAAATATGAATGACGAAGAATTAATAAAATTAGCAGATTTAATAAGCGATATGATTGTGGATAAATTTGAAATAAGAACTCCATTAAATAATATACAATCTTATTCAACATGGGCTTCCTCGGATTTTAAATATATTGAAGAACCTAGTTTCATTGAAAAAGAATTATTAGAAGAAGAATTAGAAATGCTTAATAGCAGACTGGATATTTATCTTGAAACAGAACAATTTGAAAAAATAGATTCGCTTAAAATAAGAATTAATAATGTACTTGAAAAAATACGTAAGTTTGAATAATTAACATGGGAAGAACAAAAGAATTATACGAACAAATGATGCTGCAAGATACTACTAATGAATTTATTGTTAATAAATCATTTTTCTATGAAACATTGAATATTCCAGAGTGTGACGTTTGCTAGATAGAAATAAATAGTAGCTAGCTAATGTCGCACATTAATTAAAATTACATGCAATACAAAAGACATATTAAATACTTTAACGACAAAAGAATTATATATCGCATGGACCCTGTAACAGACAAGCCAACAAAGATTTATAACTGGGGTTGTTATTATGAAAATGGAACGCATGAATGTTATCGCTTATTTGGAAGCAAAGCTAAAATAACCACATATAAGAACCTTAAATGGCATCTAATAGTATTATGGTATATTAATCCTAAAATGGACCAGGAGGGCTTAGAACGCGTATCTAGATTCATGTGCAATCGTGCTAATGGTTTTGTTACGTTTGAAATTTATGATTATGCTTTAAATAACATAATATATGATGTTAGTTTATATGATTTAGAAACACCACCTAGAAACAGATTACGTAAAATAATTTTTAATGAATTCACAGGTTTAAGTAAGAAAGAAAAACTAAAAATTGTAGGTCAAATTATAGGTCGTAGTAAAAAGATACATGAAGATGATATTTATCAATGTATGCTAGATATGAACGGCCTTAATAAAAAGATTACTATTAGCAGCTTAGCTGGTCTATTAGATTGTTCTGCTCGAACAATACACAGAAACATGAGCAACGAATTAAAGCAAGAAAAAGAATTATTAAACAAAGAATTATGATTACAAAAACACAAGACAGACACGCTAAAAGAAAAGAAGCAGTTGAAGGTAAGAAAGAAATACCAAACAAATCAAAGAGCTGGAGACGAAGGCGCATAACGTAATTACAAACTAAATACAAACACTAATTGATAATATTTAAAACTAAGCATATTATGAAGAATTCAGCACATGATTTTAATAAATGGATGGCTAATATGGGTAATATACATTACTCAGATGATGACAAAATGGCTAAAGCTTTTAAAATAATAGAAGATAATGAAAAAGTATAACGTACAAAACTACATTAGGTATAAAGAAGACGTAAAGAAATCAATACAAAAAAGATCTAAAATACCTTATAATTCTTTGACTAGAGATGAAACAATAATCAGGTTCTTACCTTTAGTTGAAAACCTAGGCCGTAAATTCTCTACAGCTCAACAAGCATCAGGTGTATTAAGTATAAACGATATAATACAAATAGGCGCTGAAGGCTTAACAAGAGCAGTAGATAAGTTAGACTTTGATATATTAAAAAAGTCTGATAACATCGAAAAAACTCTTAAATCTTTCTTTAGTAAACGTATTAAAGGTCTTATTAGACGACGCATTGACATGGCTAGAGGAGGTATAAGAATCCCAGAGAATAAGCTAAATGAAATACGCAGTAATCCTAAAGATAAAAAAATGGTTGCTATGTTTTTTAATTCTATGTTTCTGTCTATCGATGCTATGCCTGGCAATAATTATGGGGATGATGACGAAGGAAATATGATTTTTCAAGTACAAGACAAATCAGAACCTTATAATATACAAATACTAAATTTATATTTAAAAAGCTTAATGCAAAAATATTTAAGTGGTAACGAGTATGAAGTGCTGCGACTATCTTACGGACTTGATTGCAATAAGCATTCAGCAAAAGAGATAGCCAGTGCTTTAAATATTAAAGGAGTAAGTTCATATGTGCGCGTATCAGAGCTAAAAAGACAAGCTGTTCAAAAGCTAATAGACAACGTAGATCACTCGCAAGTGATTGATTATCTATAGATTAAGTTAAATTATGCACGTAAATCATGTAATCAAATATGTAATTATATAAATATGGGAATCAACGAAAAACTAAGTAAAATTCAAAAACATCTTAAAGCAAAAAAAAGTAAGTATAATTCTTTTGGTAAATACAATTATCGATCTGCTGAAGATATACTAGAGGCTTTAAAACCTCATTTAATCGAATACAATGTAACCGTAGTTATTAATGAGAAGCTTGAAGAAAAAGCTGGTCTATTAATAATGAGTTCTATTGCTACTATATCTGACGGAGATAATAGCATAGATGCAGTTGCTTTAGTAGGAGTTGATATGGATCAACGTGGTATGAATGTTCCGCAAAAGTTTGGTAGTGCTTCTTCTTATGGAAAGAAATATGCTCTTGGAAATTTATTTCTAATTGATGACACTGCAGACAGCGACGCAACTAATACTCATGGTAAAGCTGCCAAACCAAAATTAGAAGGAGCAGCATTAACAAAAGCTAAAAGCTTTATCGCCTCGGGTGGTAGCTTAGATGCTATTAAAGCTAAGTATGATATACCAGCTGATGTATTAAAAACATTTTAATGAAAAGAGAAGACCAGTTAAACAAGTTGAAAGAAGATGAACATTATTATGGGAATTTTGGAAAACAATTCTTAAGTAATTCAGATATTTCAACGCTATTAACAAATCCTTTATCGCTAGGAAAATCAATGAGTCCAATTCCTGCTTTTCTAGTTGGTGGTTACTTTCACACTGCGATTCTTGAGCCACATAAGCTTAAGAATTTTAAGATCGTTCAATCATCATCTAGAAATACAAATGCGTATAAAGAGATCTCAAACGGAGAACTATGCCTATTACAACACGAAGCTGACAAGACTGAAGAACTTGTAGACGTTATGATGTCTAATAAATTCTGTAAAGATCTAATACGTGGTAAAAATGTAGAGTACGAAGTACCTGGGATTACTGAAATATACGGTAAACTATGGAAAGGTAAAGCAGATATTATAAATCATGATGAGAAATTAATTATTGATTTAAAAACTACTGCTGATATTTCAAAGTTTCGTTATTCAGCTACAAAATATAATTATAATAGTCAAGCTTATATATATCAAAAATTATTTGGTTATGAGATGATTTTTATGGTTATAGACAAAAAAACAAAACAAATTGGTGTGTATGATTGTTCTGCTAAGTTTTTATCATTCGGTGAAGACAAAGTTCAGAAAGCAGTTGAAACATGGAATTTGTTTTACAACAACCCGGAATTCAAACCGGAAAATTTTTTTATAAATCAAACACTTTAAATTAAATTAAATTATGGCAAGTATTATTAAAGCAAACATTAATCTAAATGACATTCCTAAAGACAAAATCTACAAAGGAAAAAAAGGCTCTTATTTAGGCGTTACAATTACAATCAACGATGAGGTTGATACTTATGGAAATCAAGGACCAATTGTTGTAGAGCAAAGTAAAGAAGAGCGTGAAGCTAAAGTGGCTAAAATTTATCTTGGAAACGTCAAAGTAGTATGGACTAATGGTAACAACGTTGCAACAGCTCCAAGAGACGATCAAGGTGGACAGCAACAACAATCTACAGCGTCTATAGCTCCTCAAGCAGATGATCTACCGTTTTAATGAATCCAGATGAATGGCAATGTGAAATGTGCAATGAGATTATGACAGCTTGCGATTTCATGTGTAGTGATATATGTTCAGAGTGTCTAAAAGGAGAGAGATAATTAAATTAATAACAATAGCAGCTGTTTAAACCGCTAACGTCGACAATGCACTGAAGAAAAGAGTTTATTAACTGTCTGGGCTTCTTGAAAATAGCTCCACAGGCGATGCTTTTGTTATTATAAAACTAAATCAAATTAAATGCAAGTAGAACATACGGAAGTTAATGGCTTTCAGATAGATGAATTTAATGTTCACAAATTAGAAGAGGGGAAGAAACAAGGTATTTGTCCCCTCTGCTCATCTAATAGAAAAGCTATTAATCAAAAAGCTAAATGCGCTTCTTACGATTGGCAAAAAGGTTTAGGTACTTGTCATAATTGTGATACTAGTTTTCAAATGCATACTTATAAACGTAAAGGTGAAGCTGAAAAAGTATATGTAAAACCTACTACTTACAAAGTTGAGAAGCCTGGTATGAAGGTTGAAGGTTGGTTTAAGACTAGAGGTATTTCTAAGTCTACACTTGATGATTTAAAAGTATCTGAAGGCTCTGAATGGATGCCTCAGACAGGTCAGAATGAAAACGTTATAAAGTTTAATTACTTTATGGGTGGTAATCTTATCAATGTTAAATATCGTGACGGTAGAAAAAACTTTAAACTATATAAAGGCGCAGAAAAAGTGTTTTATAATATTGATAGTATTGTAGGTCATGATTACTGCGTAATAGTTGAAGGTGAAATGGATGTTTTAGCTTTGCATGAAGCCGGTATAACAAACGCTATATCAGTTCCTAATGGTGCTACGTTAAAAACTAACAACTTAGATTACTTAGATTCTTGTATCGATTACTTTGAAGGTATGCAAAACATTATCATAGCTACAGATACAGACGATGCTGGTTTAGCTTTGCAAGCAGAACTTATAAGAAGACTAGGTTCTGAAGTTTGTTTAACTGCTACATTTGAAGATTGTAAAGACGCTAATGAATATCTAGTAAAGCATGGTAAAGATAAATTAATATCAAGAATAACTAACGCAAAACCTGTACCGCTTGAAAATGTAACAACATTTAAAGATCATGAAAATGAAGTTATTGATTTTGTTAATAACGGTTTTAAACCTGGCTTTCAAATTGGATTAGATAACTTTGATGATATCTTCTCTACGTATACTGGTCAGTTTATTACGGTAACAGGTATACCATCATCTGGTAAATCTGACTTTGTAGATCAAATGTGTATAGGTTATAACGCTAACTATGGTTGGAAAACAGCTTTTGCATCTCCTGAAAATAAACCTAATTTTTTACATGCTCACAAGTTAATGCGAAAAGTATGGGGTGGAATGCCTGTTAAAGCAGACGTTCACACTGAACGATGGAATGAGGTTGCTGATCATGTTAACGATAACTTTTATCACATAGATATGGAACGTTATAGTCTAGAATCCGTTCTGGCTAAAGGAGCTGAATTAGTAAAGCGTAAAGGTATTAAGTGTTTAGTTATTGATCCATTCAATAAGGTTAGAGCTACAACTGCTAATGATAATGATATTAATAAGTACACTATGGAGTATTTAATGCAAATAGAAATATTCGCTAAGAAACATGATGTATTAGTTATAATCGTAGCACACCCAACTAAGATGTATAAAAACGATAAAGGAATCATTGAAGTTCCTACAATGTATAACATTAAAGGTGGTGGTGAATGGTATGATGCTTCTTATCATGGGTTAGTTGTTCATAGAAACTATTTAAACAAAACTGTTATGGTTAAAGTTTTAAAAGTTAAATTCCAAAACCTTGGAGAGAACGGTGCTGAGTGTCATTTTAAATGGAATCCTAATTCAGGAGGTTATATTCCACATGAGCAAATATCATTAGAAGGAACTAAAATGCCATGGGAGTAAAGAAAAAGCCCTGTGATATGGGCAAGCCTCCCTTTGATGAAGGCTTATGGAAAGCTCAGCGTTGGTGTATTAGAAATAATATAGCTATATCGGCTACAGCAAAAAACGACACAGCCTGGTGGGTAGTTATTGAGAACAAAGGTAAAGTCAATACTAGTCCTGAGACTTACGGTAAAACTAAAATATGGATTAAAATCTTTGAATATTGCAATTATTATTATGGAAAATATAAGCATACAAAATGAATATAAAAAACTTTTACAAGAAGTATTACTTAACGGATCTAGCAAGTCAGATAGAACGGGTACAGGCACAAAGTCTGTCTTCGGAAGATCCATCGTCCATGATATGGAAGCTGGTTTTCCATTACTTACATCTAAAAAAGTGTCATTCAATGCAGCAAGAACTGAACTCCTTTGGATTTTACAAGGAAGAACAGATCTTAAATATCTAGAAGATAATGGCGTTAAGTATTGGCGACCAGATTATGAAAGATCAGGTAGAACTGATGGAGAATTAGGTCCTGTATACGGTAAACAATGGCGCGATTTTAAAGGCGTAGATCAACTCGAAAATTTATTACAAACGATTAAGCGCGATCCACAATCAAGACGAATGGTGGTAAGTGCATGGGCTCCACACGAGATGAATGAAATGGTTCTGCCTCCTTGTCATTACGCTTTTCAAGTTTATATAAATAACGGTAAGCTAGATTTAATGTGGACACAAAGATCTGTTGATATATTTCTTGGATTACCATACGATATAGCAATGTATGGATTGCTTCTTGAAATGTTAGCTAAAGGTTCTGGGTATAAACCAGGTAAATTAATTGGTCAGCTAGGTGATTGTCATTTATACAACAATCATATAGAGCAAGCTAAGTTATACTTAACTAGACCAAATAGAGCTTTGCCTCAATTAGAATTAGATAAAGGCTTGTTTGTAACTAAAAAGTGTAAGACGGTTTACATACCTGAAAAAAATCAAATTAAATTAAATAATTATAATCCTTATGAAGCTATTAAAGCGGAATTAAGTGTTGGTAAATAAAAACAAATATGCATTATTTATATCACATCTTCGGTAAAAAAATAGGAGTAACACGTAATCTTAAGAAGAGAGTTACGGAGCAACAAGGTTATGCTTCAGACGAATACGAAGTTCTACTTACTAGCGACGATATAGATTATATATCAAACATGGAAAGGGAACTTCAAAAGTCTTATGGCTATAAAGTTGACATAACTCCTTACAATAAATTAATTAAATCTAAATCTAAATCAATGAACATTAACGTAACAGAACAAACAAGCACATTTCCAGTACCATTAAACAAATTAAAGGGTAGACTAATAGATAGCGTAGGGCTAAATTGGGAAACACCTCATGGCACATTTCAATTAACAGAATCTACTATCAATTGGATAATGTCAAACGCTAGAACATCTATGTTTAACAACGAAAGATGTTATGTGTATAACAAAGCTTTATCTTCTGCTTTTAATATGAAAGAAACTGAAACAAAAATTAATCTCGAAACTGAACCTTTTTATAAAAAGAACGAAGTAAACGTTTTTGATTTAATTAGAACCTGGGCTACTGAGAAAGGTATATATGCTAAAGGCGATTCAAAGACTCAGTACTTAAAGCTTATGGAAGAAGCAGGTGAGTTAGCTGAAGCTTTATTAAAAAACGATAAACCAGAAATTATTGACGCTATTGGTGATATGGTTGTTGTATTAACAAACTTAGCTGCATTAGAAGATCTTACAATTGAAGACTGCGTAGTATCAGCTTACGATGTTATCAAAACCCGTAAAGGTAAGATGGAAAACGGAACCTTTGTTAAAGAGCCTAATTGGAAAGCAACGGCAATATCTTCACCAAACTCTCAATCATCAACTAATAGTTATAATGGAGTTATTAGTAGCGGAAATTTACATTATAATTATGCACAAACATTATAATGAAAAAAAGAACAATAGAATTTAGAGACCCAATTGTTGAAGACGTAGTAGACAAGTTTGTTGAAAGATCAAATGTAGGATTTGCTAAATATGGCGTTACATTACGAGATGATCCATCTGAAATGTTTGCTTGGCTTAATCATTTACAAGAAGAACTTATGGACGCTGTATTATATTTACAAAAAGCTAAAGAAGAACATACAAACAATAGGCAAGACGAAATGATTAAAAATATTGAATTTTATGATTAAACGTCGATCTAAAAAGAAAGGGCCAGTAAGAGCAAAGAAGGTATCGTATGACGGTATCGACTTTGCCTCAGGGCTTGAGAAACGTATGTATTTAGCTTTAAAAGAAAATAATCTTTTTGATAGATACGAAGGAGAAGTGTTTCAACTTATAGAAGGCTTTGCATTACCTAATATTTCAATTGAAAAAACTGGTTCTGGTAAAGGTGAATATAAAAATAGAGGTTCTAAAAAAGTTTTAGGTGTTAAATATACTCCGGATTTTACAGGAGTTGACTACATAATAGAAACTAAAGGTAGAGCTAATGAAAGTTTTCCTATTAGATACAAGTTGTTTAAACGTTGGCTGGTAAAAAACAAAGATCCAAGATCATTATATAAACCTCAAAACCAAAAAGACATTGAAGAGACTATAAGGTTAATAATCAAGAATAGAAATGGGAACAATTAATCCTTTTAAAGCTAAAGAAATAGCTAGAAGAAAATACGCCGAACGTCAAATTGATAAGTATGTCAAATGGAGCTGGAACGTTAAAGGTAAAGTGTTATATAGTAAAATAGTTAAATTACAAGACGAATATAAAATAAAATGTTATGGCTGGAAAAAATAAAAGTTGGGTAATAGAGTTAGGTTTTTACCCCGGTATACTTACAGGGTTTAGAACTTATGATATGGAATTTAGTGTAACTCATGTTTTCTATCTACCCTTTGTAGATATTGCCTTGATTATAGAAAAATAATGACTAATGAAGGAAAAGTAGAGCTTATGGATATGTATGCAAAGAATGTTTTAGTTGAGATGAAGTTAATTACAAAACAATCCACTAAAAAAGACATGTATGCATATATCCAAGCTTGGGAAAACGAATTACAAACACTAACGTATATAACAGATTATAAATAAATGAAAAAATGCACACAATGTAGCACCGAAAAAAACCTTGAAGATTTTGCTGTTAAAAAATCAAACAAATCAACAGGCAGAGCTTCTAAATGTAAAGAATGCATGAACGCATATTTAGCTAAATGGAGAGAAAGCGATAGGTTAGATTATTATATGGTGTATTATTTACCAAAAGAACATTATATAGGTATTACAAATCAACCTAAACAAAGAATGGGAGATCATAAATGTCATCACGGTAAAGACACTACAGGTTGGAGAGTTATGTTTTGCTCAGAAAGTAAATATGAGGCTAGATTAGTAGAAAATAGATATCACGACTTAGGTTTTAATGGTTTAAGTTTAACATAAAAATAAATAAAAATATGGGATTATTTGATTACAGAGAAAGTTACAAACCGTTTGATTACCCTATCTACTACAACGAAGGGTGGCTTAAACAGGCTCAAGCAATGTGGCTTCATACCGAAATAAGTATGCAAGGAGACATTAAAGACTGGAAAGAAAATTTAAACGAAAAGGAAAAAAACTTAGTAGGTAATATATTACTAGGATTTGCTCAGACAGAATGCGCTGTAGGAGATTACTGGACAACTAGTGTTACTAAATGGTTTCCTAAGTGGGAAATTAAACAAATGGCAATGATGTTCGGTTCACAAGAAACAGTACACGCAGTAGCATATAGTTATTTAAATGAAACACTAAAGTTAGAAGATTATGAAGCATTTTTACATGAACCTGCTACGGCTGAGCGTTTTGACAATCTTGTTGCTTATGATGGTAACAGTAGAACTGGCATAGCTAAGTCTCTCGCTGTTTTTTCGGCGTTTGCTGAAGGTGTCTCTCTTTATAGTGCTTTTGCTGTATTGTATTCTTTTCAATTGCGTAATTTACTTAAAGGAATAGGGCAGCAAATGAAATGG
>Ga0209383_1001859_pt1 | contig 12886 bp, 13 predicted proteins | sample CoawatmetaG02DNA_FD_187510 | JGI IMG/M metagenome (GOLD analysis project Ga0209383, IMG submission 187510) | Marine microbial communities from the West Antarctic Peninsula - Coastal water metaG029-DNA (SPAdes) (version 2) | ecosystem: Environmental > Aquatic > Marine > Coastal ... | reverse complement strand
AAGCATAGCGTCATTCTTTCTACTCATATTTTACCTGAAGTTGAAATGGTTTGTGATCGAGTTCAGATAATTGATAAAGGCAATCTTGTATTTCATGGGTCAATAGAAGAGTTAAAGCAGCATCGTCTTGGAAATAAGCTTTTAATTGGTTTTTCGAAGCCACCTGCCTTAAATAAGCTTAAAAGTATAAAAGGTGTTGAGAGAGTAGAAAAAGATGAGCAAGGCATGTTTATAATTAAATTCAAAGATAAGTATTTGCCAGCAGAAGAAATTGTTACTTTGTCATCGAAAGAGAATTGGGGTCTTTATTATATTGCTCCTCACATTACTAGTCTGGAAGATATTTTTGTGCAATTAACTCAAGTACAGACTTTAGATAATCAAACACCCGAGGTTAAAAAAACTTAATTATGATAATAAATATTGCCAGAAAAGAATTAAAAAGCTTATTTGCTTCACCTATGGGGTGGATTATATTGGCCTTGTTGATGCTTGCTTTTGGAAGCTTCTATTTGCAGGGCGTTAATAACTATTTTGACGTGATGTCAGGTTCAATTAGACCCGCTGAAAGAGTCGGTGTGACAATATTTGTTGGACAAACAGTTTATGGCATTGCATCATTTCTTATGTTGTTCGCAGTTCCTCTTCTGTCAATGGGATTAATTAGTGGAGAGAGGAAAAGTCAAACATTACCTTTTTTATTTAGTGCACCTATTTCATTAGCTGAAATTGTAGTCGGAAAGTTTTTAGGCCTAATCATTTTTTTAAGCATCTTAGTTGCTTATATTCTTTTAATGCTTTCAACTCTTAATATTTGGGCGGATATTGACTTTGGATATTTACTTTCTAATTCTTTAGGCTTAATTCTTTTAGCAGCTAGCTTTTCTGCTTTAGGAATTTATTTCTCCTCCTTAACTAGCCAGCCAATTGTTGCAGCAATCTTAAGTTTTATTGCCTTGTTTGCGTTGATGGGATTAGATAAGTTTTTTGGAAGTCAGCCCAATCATTGGTTTGGTTATATTTCACTTATGAAGCATTTTCAATCTTTTTCTAGAGGGATAATAGATAGTAAAGATATAATTTATTTTATATTATTTATTTCAACATTCTTGGTGTTAACTATTAGACGTTTAGATTCAGATAGGTTAAGGGGGTAGCGTCTATGAAAAATAAGAACTCCAAACTTAGATTGCAGCTTTTAATTCAAAATTGGTTTTTTGTTTTACTCTTTATAGTGTTAGTAATTTTGTTTGGTTATTTATCAAATCAATTTGTTTTAACTAAAGATGTTACACAAGCAAACCGAAATACTCTTACACAAGGAAGCATTGAAGTTTTAGACAATATGCCAAACCCTATCAACCTAACTGTATTTGCGACAAAAGATGATGTTAATAACGGAGATACTTTTAGACAGGGAATTATAAATTTCGTATCTCGCTACCAAAGAACAAAAGCTGATATTAGTATAAAATTTATAAGTCCTGTGGAAGAGCCAAAGATAGCTCAGGAGATGGGAATTAGGGTTGACGGCGAAGTAATTGTTGAATACAACAAGCGATCGGAACATATTTCCCCTCCATTTGCAGAACAAGATTTAACAAACCTACTTGTTAGATTGACTCGAACAAATGAGCAACCAATTATGTATTTAGATGGTCATGGAGAGAAAAATCTATTAGGTGTAAAAAATAATGATTTAGGTGAATTTGGCAAGCAATTAGAAAAAAAAGGATTTAAATTTTCAAACCCAGATTTAACAGTTGTAAATGAAGTACCTAAAGAGGGAAGTTTATTAGTAATTGCTAGCCCTCAGGTTAATGTCAGCAAAGTCGAGGCTAATAAAATTGTTAAATATTTACAAAATGGGGGCAATATTCTTTGGCTGCTGGATGATGATAATCTTAAGGGTCTCGAGAATGTTGCTGCATATTTAGGCTTAAAGGTTTCGAAAGGTAAAGTAGTAGATCCATCCTCTTCACAATTTGGAGCAAGCGAAAATGTCTCTTTCGCAACTTTTTATGGTGATCACCCTATAACAAATAACTTTATGCTCAGAACGTTATATTCTGGAGCACATGAAGTAGCTGCTAAAGGGACATTTGAGAATGGTTGGGAAGTAAGTAAATTAATTGAGGTTGCTGGCAATGGTTGGTTAGCTGGTGAAGGAAAAACAGAAGCACAGAAATTAATTTTTGATAAAACTAAGGATAAGAGAGGGCCAATTAATATTGGAGTAGCTTTTAGTAGAAAATTTGAAGAAAAAGGTCAAAGAGCCATTGTTGTTGGTAATGCCGCATTCTTGTCTAATAGCTTCATTACATCAGGTGGAAACTTAGACCTTGGAATTAATATGATTAATTGGCTAGCTGGAGACGACCAATTAATTACAATTCAACCTATGCCGCTCAAGGATGTTAATGTAACAATTCCTAATGATAGTAAGTCTGTATTTCTCGCATGGACTATTTTTCATAGCTTTCAATATTTTATTCCTTTAGCTCTCTTTATTGCTGGTTTTGTTATTTGGTTTAGAAGGCGAAAAGCTTAATAGTTATGAAAAATAGATGGTTAACAAATATCGGGTTGTTAGTTTTAGTTCTAATAACACTTCTTTATTCTTGGACAATTTTTCAAAAAGAGCCTGTTGAATCTGTTAAGTTTGAATTAACCCAATTTAAATTATCAGATTTTGATGAACTAAAGATAGATTTTCCTTCTAAAATAAGTACTCATTTCAAGATAATTGATAATCACTGGAGAATGCTATCTCCTCATAAAGCAAGAGCAGACCAACTTTATGTTTATAGAATACTTTCTATACTTGCAACTTCTAGTTTAGAGAAATTAAGTTCAGATGATTTATCAAAGTATGGTTTAGATCAGCCGAGTCTTAAAATTACTTTTTTAGGCAACAAGCTTGAAGAGGTAATTTTATTTGGAACCTATAACCCCATAAATGAAGACCAATACGTGCTGTATAAAAATAGTGTTTTTCTTATTAATGGTGGTTTTTCTGAAACAGCATCTTTTATGCCAGTAGAATTAATAGAAAAGAATCCCATTGCAAAATATGAAAGAATAAAAAGTTTTGACTTTTCTCGGCTTGAACAATGGCAAGATGCACGCCTTAAGTTAAATTATACTAATAGTACCTGGAATGTTGAAGGTAAAAATCTTTCAATCGTTCAAGCTGATGTAAATGAATGGTTCGAAATGACATGGAAGAATATCCCAGCAAAGTCAATTGAGCCTTACAAAATGAATGAAAGGGTTGGCTTTAAAAGTTTTGATATTAACCTTAAAGATAATAAGAAACTCACTTTTTATAGAATTCAAGAATCTCCAGAGCTTTTGCTATTTAGAAAGGATGAAGGGCTGTTGTATCACTTTCCTAGTGATTTAGGCTTCACAATGCTCAATCCTCACGTCCAACAAAAAGAAGTAAAATAGTGCCAGAACTACCGGAGGTTGAAGTTACCCGGCTTGGATTAAAACCACTCTTAAACCTTAATGTTGAGAAGGTGATCATTAGAAATTATTCATTACGTTGGCCAATCAACCCAGCACTTCCAAAGTTATTAAAAGACCAAACTCTTTTAGATTTAAGTAGAAGAGGAAAATATATACTTGCTAAGTTTGCTAGCGGAACCCTTATTATCCACCTAGGGATGTCTGGCAGATTGTGCATTGTGCCACTTGGTGAGGCTTTAAATAAGCATGACCATGTAGATATTCAATTCAAGAAAAATAATTTAATTTTACGATATCGTGATCCCAGAAGGTTTGGGTCTATTTTGTGGACAGATGACAATCCTTACAATCATAAGCTTATTAAAAATTTGGGACCAGAACCACTTAATGAAGAGTTCAATGCGAAATACCTATTTATTAGATTAATGAATAAACAACAGTGCATTAAGAACGCAATTATGGACAGCCATATCGTTGTCGGTGTCGGTAATATTTATGCGAGTGAAGCTCTTCATTCCGCAGGAATTAGACCTTATCGAATATCAAAAAAAGTTACAATGAAAGAGATTGTAAGTTTAGTTGAGTCAATAAAAAATGTAATTAAAGAGGCAATCAAGAAAGGTGGAAGCACCATGAATGATTTTTTTGATGTGAATGGTAAAAATGGCTACTTTCAGAATGAACATAAAGTTTATGGCAGGGAAAACGAACTATGTTTCCAGTGCCAACTACCAATAATTCAATTAAAGCTGGGGCAGCGATCAAGTTTTTTTTGTAAAAAATGCCAAAAGTAAATCGTTATAAGTCTATAAGAGTAGAGAGGGTTAAAATAAATTATAAATTAGTAAAATAATTAATATCCCAAAAAAAATGGAAATGTTCTTACAGGAATTTTTTAATCTTTTTATTTTATTGTGAATCTTTTTATTTTCACTCTCAAAAACGTTGTATTGCATATTATTTTCGTTTTTAAGGTAAGCATGGATGAGTCTTGGAAGTTTTGGAGCAATATTAACCCACTCAGGAAACTCTTTCTTAATAGATTTAAGAAGGCTTTTTGGCCCATATTGCTCAGACAACCAATTTTCTAGGAAAGGCTGTGCAGTCTTCCAAAGGTCTAAATCTGGATCTAAATCACGCCCGAGCCCCTCAACATTTAAAAGAGTTTTTTGAAGCATGGTTAATTGTGGTTGTATTTCCATATTGAATTGACGTGATGTTTGAAATAATCTAATTAATAATTTACCAAAAGATATTTCTTTTAATGGCTTTTCAAATATTGGCTCACAAACGGAGCGGATAGCATTTTCAAACTCATTAATTGAAGTGTCTTTTGGAACCCATCCTGATTCAATGTGTGCTAGAGCAACATCATGATAATCTCTTTTAAAAAAAGCAGCAAAATTTCTTGCTAAATAATATTTATCTTGATCATTTAGCGACCCCATAATCCCAAAATCCATAGCAATATATCTACCATCATTTGCAACTTGAATATTACCAGGGTGCATATCTGCATGAAAAAATCCATCCCTAAAAACTTGTGTAAAGAATATCTCTACCCCATCTTTAGCTAATTTTGGTATATCAATTCTTTTTTTTATCAATTCATTAACTTTACTAATGGGTGTTCCATACATTCTTTCCATTACCATTACTTTTTCATTGCAGAAATCCCAATAAACCTCGGGAACAATTAAAAGCTTTTTATCTTTAAAATTTTCACCAAGATGGCTGCAATGAGCTGCTTCTAAGAGTAGATTAAGTTCGGATTTCGTATGTTTTGAGAATTCTTCTACAACCTCTTTTGGTCTTAGTCTTTTACCATCTGACCAAAAAAACTCTAACAACCATGCAAAAATTCTAAGCAATTTGATATCTTTATCAACAGCTTTATCAATATTTGGCCTTAAAACTTTAACAGCAACCTCTTGACCAGTCAGTAATTCAGCAAAATGAACTTGAGCAACTGATGCACTTGCTATGGGCTCTTTCGAAAATTTTTTAAAAATAATATTTATTGGTTTACCATAAGATTCTTTTATTATGGCTTCTACTTTTGAGAAACTAAATGGGGGCACTCGATCTTGAAGCTTTGATAACTCGTTTGCTATATCTGTAGGTATTAAATCTCTTCTAGTTGATAGCATTTGTCCAAATTTAACAAAGATTGGTCCGAGTGTTTCTAAAGCCAACCTCAATCTAACAGATCTGTTGAGTTTTTTAATTTGTAAAATACGTAATGGATAAAAAATTAATTGGATTACTAGAATTATTTTCGATTTAAAGAATTCATCTAATCTATATTTAATTATCACAAATATTATTTTAAGAAATCTAAATATACTCATAATATTTTTTTCTCTCTCATTATTTTTATTCTTGCTTCTAACCTTTCAGTATCTTCAACAATTTTATCGACTTCAGAATAAAAAATTTCAACATTTCTTTTTTTAGTTAAAATTTTATTTTCTTCTTGCCAATATTCTAATAGTGTTCCTGTAATATTATTTATGTTCTTTTTGCTACTAGCTACAATTTTTTTTAAAATTTTTGTAGTTTGAATCGCAGGTATGTCACCAATATACCTACTTAAATCTTCTTCGAAATCCCATTCAATTTTTTTAAGAACTTGTGAGACCTCATTGGCCAGCTCTAAATCACCTTCAATGGAAATATTCCCGTTGTTATTATTAATAACTTGGTTTATCAAATCATTAACTGTTAACTTTATGATGCAATCAATTTCTTCTGATTCATTTAGCGATTGAAGTAACCCATTTTCATCTATTTTTAAAATAAGTTTAAATTCTGAAATTTCAATTACTATTACTTTATTTTTATGATTAATAAGCCTGCTCTGCATCCAATCATTTTGTGATAGAAGGTGGTTTAAGATAATTTTTTTTATTTTGTTGGTCAAAATTTATATCCCTTATGAATTGCAACAATACCTGCTGACAAATTTACAAAGCTTGTTTTTTCAAAACCTTGCATTTTTAAAAGTTCTAAAAGTTTGTTTTGATCTGGATGCATTCGAATTGATTCAACAAGATATTTATAGCTTTTCTCATCTTTTGCAAATAATTTGCCTAGTTTAGGTACTACTTTAAAAGAAAAAATATCGTATACTTTTCTTAAGGGTTGCCATATTTTAGAAAATTCAAGTATTATTATTTTGCCCCCTGGCGAAAGTACACGGTAGATTTCTTTCAATGCTTTTTCTTTATTAGTCATATTTCTCAGACCAAAACCAATTGTGACACAATCAAAATAATTGTTAGGAAATGGAAGAGCTTCTGCGTCGCAAAGAATTGAAGGGGAAATCTTACCTTGGTTTATAAGCTTTTTTTTACCTTCTTTTAACATTGGTAAATTTATATCAGTGTGAAATACTTCGTAATTTTTATTTTTTTTTAAAAATTCTATTGAAATATCAGCTGTACCTGCTGCAATATCTAGTATTCTAGAATTTGGCTTTAAGGTTGTCGTTTCAATTAATATTTTCTTCCATACGTGGTGAAGCCCCATTGACATTAAATTATTCATCAGATCATAATTTGTTGCTACAGAGTCGAATACAGCACTTACTTTTTTGCGCTTTGCTTCTTTAGTGATGGCTTCATATCCAAAATGGGTATCTTTTTTTTCTTTCAATTATTTTTCCTTTTTATTCCCTGCACATCTAATTTTCCTACATATTCAAGCCATAGTTGTTCGTAGTTCTTTGCTAAGTGGTGTAGGTAGGACCACGAATAAAGCCCGGTATCATGACCATCTGAAAATTTTATTTTAATTGCATAATTCCCGACTGGTAATATCTCTATGATACCAACATCTTCTTTTCCAATCTGAAGTACTGCTTGTTCTGGGCTGTGGCCTTGAACCTCTGCTGAGGGTGAGTAAACCCTAAGCATTTCACATGACAGTTTGCACTCCGTATTGTCATCAAATTGTATTTCTAAGAGTTTTGATTTTTGATGGAGTTTAATTTCTTTTGGGGTAGGTATTTTTGCCATTAGTTTTTAGGTATGTTTGCCATTAGTTTTTAAGTAGTTTAAGTGGCAAATTTTAGCAGAAAAGTTAACTATTTGATTTTTATACTGTAGCTGATGTTATGATTATCTTAATCTTTTTCATTGCATTTTGTTCGATTTGTCTAATTCTCTCAGCAGATACTTTATATTTTTTTGCAAGTTCATGAAGTGTTTTGGTTTTATTTTCATTTAACCATCTTGCTTCAACAATCTCTCTACTTCTTACATCTAATTTCATGAGTGCATTTTTTAGATTTTTTTTGTTGTTTGATTCAACCTCTAACCTTTCTATTTCTTCAGATGGCGTAAGGGCTGAATCTTTTAAATATGATATAGGGCGAAATTGATCTTCTTCTGAATCATCATCTGAATAATCAATCGATACTTCTTGTCCACTAAAGCGAAATTCCATCTCACGAACTTCCTTTTCTTTAACGTTTAATTCCTTAGCAATTGATTTTATTTCTTCTACACCCAATGGCTGTAATGAAGATCTAAGACTTCTAAGATTAAAGAACAATTTTCTTTGTGCTTTAGTTGTTGCCATTTTAACCAAGCGCCAATTTTTAACAACGTACTCTTGTATTTCAGCCTTGATCCAAAACATTGCATATGATACCAATCTAACCCCTCTGTCCACATCAAATTTTTTAACAGCCTTCATCAAACCAATATTACCTTCTTGCACTAGGTCTGAGTGAGGGAGGCCATATCCACTATAGGATCTAGCAATTTTCATCACAAGCTTAAGATGTGAGAGAATAAGTTTTTTTGCAGCTTCTAAGTCATTATTTTTTTTAAGACGCATACCCAACTCATACTCTTCTTCTTGAGTTAAGAATGGGATTTCCCTGATGGATTGTTGATAAAAAGTAAAGCTATCAGCATTAGCGAAAGATGATAAAGATAAATAATTATTCATACTTAAATTAAATTTTCCTAGTGAAAAGTTAGATTAGATTCTAGCACTCTTTGTTAGAGAGTGCCAGCTTACATTAAAATTTCTATTAAATACAGAGGTTTACTTAAATATTTCAAATTTTCTTATAGATTGCTGGGCAGCAAAAAAAGATGCAAAACAACCAATTAGCATTGCGACAATAATAATACCTAGGTTTTGATTCCATCCCAGACTTTTTAGAATAAAAGTTCCTCCAAGCATCGCTTCTAGATTGATTGATGCTTTGTTAAATATTTCAATAGCTAACTTTAGGGTGCAAATAGTTATTAAGCCCCCACCTAAACCATAAATTAGTCCGGTATACATAAATGGCCTTTGAATAAAGCTGTTAGTTGCGCCTATCAACTTACTTACCTCTATTTCATCTTTATGGGTTAACGTTTGAAGTCGAATTGTGTTGCTGATAACCACTATTAAGACAATTATTAATATACTGCCCAATAAAAATAATCCTATTTTTAATAGATATAGGATGGATCTTAATTTTTTAACCCAACCTGCATCGAAGAAAATATTCTTCACCCCATCAATATTTTTTAAATTACTTATGAGGGTATTTATTTCTTTTTCGTTGAATGTATTTAATGATATAAAAAATGCGTCAGGCAATGGGTTCTCTGAAATTCCTGTATCAAGAGGGTTGAGGTTTAATTTAGATTGTAATTTATCCCATGCCGTTAATTTACTTTCAAAATGAGTTTTTTTGATTATTAAGCTTTTGTCTAAAGCCGACTGAATAAAATCAATTTGGTCTTGTTTGATACTTTTTTTTAGAAATAGACTTAATTCTGCGTCATATGCAATATTATTTGAGATCTGAGAAACATTCTCTACGATTAATAAACCAGAGCTTGGTAAAAATAAAGTAACGCCTATAACTATAAACATCATAAGAGATGAGCCAAAATTAGAAAAAACTCTAACTAAAGCCCTATTAAGTGCTTGAATATGATTATGAAAGTAATTGAACATTGTTTATTTGATTATTTAATTCACCACCTATTAGGTGTATTTTTTTGAATTTAATAGGGGTAATAGGAAGCTCGTGTGTTGAAATGATTACAGTCACACCAACTTGTTGAAAGCTATAAAAAATATTCATAATTTCATCAGCATATTCTTTATCCAAATTACCAGTAGGCTCATCAGCTATTAAGATTGAAGGTCGCGAAACTATAGCTCTTGCAATAGCAAGTCTTTGTTGTTCTCCACCAGAAAGTGAGATAGGCATTATTTTTTCTTTATTTAATAACCCAACTTTATCTAAAGCAGCACGAACTCTTCGATTGATATCTATCCCATCAATATCATTGATAGCTAAGGGCAAAGAAACATTTTCAAAGCAGTTTCTATCATAAAGTAATTTATTATCTTGAAAAATCATCCCAAATTTTCTTCTCAGATAAGGTATGTCTCTAGGCTGAAGTTGCGATAAATTCATATTTTCAAAAACTATAGTTCCAGAAGTAGGTTTTTCAACTGAAGAAATTAATTTAAGCAAAGTTGATTTCCCAGCTCCTGACGGACCAGTTACGAAAACAAGCTCGGCAGGTAAAATTTCTAGATTTATATTTTGCAAGGCATCCAAATTTCCAGGATATCGCTTAAAAACTTTTTCAAAATTTATCATTCAAACATTCCTTCTGCGTAGTCTTTTGCTTTAAATTCTTTAAGGTCATCTATCCCTTCTCCTACACCAATAAACCTTACTGGGGTAGGAGATTCTTTTGCTATAGCTGCCAAAACACCACCTTTAGCAGTTCCATCAAGTTTTGTCATTATAAGACCTGTAATTCCCAAAGCCTCGTTAAAAGTTTTGAGTTGAGTAATTGCATTTTGACCAGTGTTGGCATCTAAAACTAACAGTATTTCTTGTGGAGCCTCTGCATGACATTTAGTAATAACTCTTTTAATTTTTGTAATCTCATCAATTAAATTTTTTTGTGTGGGAAGCCTGCCTGCAGTATCAGCAATAACAACATCAATATTTTTGGCTTTAGCTGAATTTACAGCATCAAAAATAACTGAACTGGGGTCAGCTGATGCATGAGAAATTACGGTAACATTATTTCTTTCACCCCAAACAGAAAGTTGTTCTGTTGCAGCAGCTCTGAAGGTATCGCCAGCTGCAATTAAGACTGTTTTACCTTTGCCTTGAAGGAATTTAGTAAGCTTACCAATAGTTGTTGTTTTTCCTGTCCCATTGACACCAACAACCATGATAACAAATGGCGAGCTATCATTAATTTTAAGAGGAGATTCGATTGGAATTAAGATTTCAGTAAGACAATTTTTTAGAATAATTTTTAATTTTGATTCATCTTGAATATTATCTTCTTTGACTTTTAATCTAACTTGTTGAATTAACATTTCGGTTGCTTTGATTCCAACATCTGCAGTAAGAAGGATTGTTTCAAGCTCTTCAAAAAAGGCTTCATCAATCTTTTTGTTCTGAAATAAATCTGTAAGTTGAGTGCTTAAATTTTCTCTTGTTTTCGTTAAGCCAGTTTTGATTTTTTCTGTAAATGAAAAAAAACTTTTTTTTTCATTTTTGGGTTTGGCAACGCTTACCTTAGGCTTGGGTTTGGCAACGCTTACCTTAGGCTTGGGTTTGGCAACGCTTACCTTAGGCTTGGGTTTGGCAACGCTTACCTTAGGCTTGGGTTTGGCAACGCTTACCTTAGATTTCTTTAGGGTAGCAGTGGGCCCAACCTCTTTCTTGGTCGTTTTCTTTTTTGAAACTAATTTTTTTAGAAATTCAAACATTATTTTTTTGCTAAATTAGAACTTATTTTTATGATTTTGGTCAATTAAACATTATTATACAAGTATTAATTAAAAGGATTACATGTGAATTTCTTCAAAATAGCATTTTTATTCTGTTTGTTACCTATATTTGCTCAAGCAGATGTAGAGGTGAAAGAAATAACTTTAAAAAATGGGATGAGAATTTTAGTAAAAGAGGATCATCGTGCACCAGTAGTTGTGTCAATGGTGTGGTATAGAGCAGGTAGCCTTGATGAAGTGAATGGGAAGACCGGAGTTGCTCATGTGCTAGAACATATGATGTTTAAGGGAACAAAGACAACTAAGCCCGGAGAATATTCAGAAATTGTTGCTGCTGCAGGTGGAAGAGAGAATGCATTTACTGGCGCAGACTACACTGCTTATTTTCAACGCTTAGAAAAGTCAAAATTACCAATATCCATGAAGATGGAAGCGGATAGAATGCAAAATTTAGTCATAACAGAGGAAGAATTTAATAAAGAAATTAAAGTTGTAATGGAGGAACGTCGGTGGCGAACTGACGATAAACCAAAGGCCCAAGTTAATGAGTTATTTAATTCATTGATATTTAGGGCTCATCCTTATGGAAAACCAATAGTTGGTTGGATGAATGACCTTGAAAATATGACCTATAAAGACGCTATAGAGTGGTACAAAATGTGGTACAGCCCTAGCAATGCAATTTTAGTAGTTGGTGGAGATGTTGACACAAAAACAGTTTTTGCGCAGGCAGAAAAGTATTTTGGAAAAATTCCTGCATATCAAATAGCTGAGAGAAAGCCACAATTTGAACCTAAACAAGATGGCTCTAGAAGAGCAATTTTAAAGGCGGCAAGTAAACTACCTTATATCCAAATGGGTTATCCTGCACCCACCCTAGGTAAAGATGGGATAAAAAACAATAAAGAAGCTTTTGCGCTTGAGGTTCTAGTTGGAATTTTGTCAGGTACTAGTTCGTCTAGACTTAATCAGAATTTAGTTAGAAAGACATCAAGAGCAATCAGTGTTGGTGCGGGCTACAGTATGCTGTCTAGAGGTGGACAAAGTACATTTGAAATGTATGCAACACCTAGTGAAAAAGTATCGGTAGTCGATTTAGAGAAGTATCTAAAACTAGAATTAAAAAATATTATTAATAATGGAGTAACGGATACTGAATTAAACAGAGTAATCACAAGCGTTATTGCTGGTGAAGTTTATCAAAAAGACTCTGTATTTGGAGCTGTTATGCAAGTCGGTCAATTAGAAACTATGGGTTATTCCCACAAGATAGTTGATGACTATATTCCAAATATAAAGAAAGTTACATCTAAAGATATCCAAGAAGTCATTAAAAAATATTTTCATGATGATGCTTTAACAGTAGTTACTTTAGATCCCCAACCTCTAGATAAAAATAAAACGCCACAAGGAAGACCTCATGCCCATTAAAACTATTCTTATTACTATACTAATATTCTTTTCAAATTTTGCATCTGCTAATTTGAATATTCAACATTGGGAATTAAGTAATGGAGCACGAATATATTTTATTGAAAATCATGATTTACCAATTGTAGATATCAATGTTGATTTTAGAGCTGGAAGTGTTAAAGATACTAAACAAAAAAGTGGATTGGCATCGCTT
>Ga0209383_1001852_pt1 | contig 12908 bp, 10 predicted proteins | sample CoawatmetaG02DNA_FD_187510 | JGI IMG/M metagenome (GOLD analysis project Ga0209383, IMG submission 187510) | Marine microbial communities from the West Antarctic Peninsula - Coastal water metaG029-DNA (SPAdes) (version 2) | ecosystem: Environmental > Aquatic > Marine > Coastal ... | reverse complement strand
GGAGGGCTTATAAAGTTAATAATGTTTTAAAAGAAGTTGTTACAGAAACTTGTGTAACTACTTCTATGGTTTTTATAATTCTTCTTGGAGCAGCAATGTTAACTTCTGGTTTTAGAGCTTTTGGAGGCGAAGAATTAGTTAGAGATTTTTTACAAGACTTGCCTGGAGGATTTTGGACCCAATTTATTGTTGTGATGGCAGTAATTTTTGTACTAGGTTTCTTTCTTGATTTTATAGAAATTGCTGTTGTGGTAGTTCCTATAATTGCGCCAATATTGTTAGCAGAACCTGGTGCTAATGTTAGTGCAATATGGTTAGGAGTGATGATTGGAGTTAATCTACAAACTTCTTTTTTAACTCCCCCGTTTGGTTTTGCTTTATTTTATCTAAGAGGAGTTGCATCTAAACTAGTTACTACTTTGAATATTTGGAAAGGTGTTGTGCCTTTTATAGCTCTACAGCTTATAGGACTTGCAATTGTAGGTTTTTATCCAACTTTGGTAAATTACTTGCCAGCAAGAACATATTTAACATCAAAAGTCGCTCCGCCACCAATAAACCCAAAGCTTCAACACTGCTTACAAGAATATAAGTTTGATATATATAAAAATGATGAACAAAAAATTATAGCTGCTATCAATAGTTTTCAAAAACTAACACCTTCAAATCTTCCTAATGATAAGCTAGATATTTTTGAGGAGCATTTTGATAGTGCGCTAGGAACTTTTGCTTTAGTAAAAAAACTTCAAAAAATAGAAGTAGAGTATGATTTGTTTGCTGAGGATTATAAAGACTTACATTTTAAAGTAAGAAAAAAAGAGAAAAAAATTAGAAAATTAGTCAAGAAAATTGAAAAGCAAGAATCTGAAATTAGAAATTTAAATGCAGAAGAGGCTGCAGATAAAAATAAATTAGAACTTCAAATAGAAAATTATAAATTAGAAATCGATGAACTTAGCAAGGGTGTTCCAGAAATTTGGAAATTTAAAAATGAAGAATTTAAAGTTATTCAAAAAACAAAAAATACAAGAACAAAAAGATATAGAAAAAATGTTGATGAGGCTTATGATAACTTAGACCAAATAGCTATGTTTATTCAAGATTATGAAAAGCTAGATGGACTTTCATCTCAAATTAATGAATTAAAATATGTGATAAGTAATAAAGATTATGAAAACTCCATTTTAATTATTGATAATCTTTTTGAAAAGTTGGGAGAAATTTCTGGCACAGAAGAGCTTGCAAATAAATTAGATGATTTAATATCAATTATAGATAATGACGAAATTAATGAGAAAAAATTATTGTCTGTGAGTTCTGAAACATTCAATTTGTTTAATGTGGAAAGTTCTTGGAGAAAAGATGCTAATAAAAATTTGTTACCAGAACTGATGAAATACAACTCAGTAATTAAAAATAATATTGGATTAAGACGTCAATCTAAATTAACTACAGAGCAAGCAAAATTTGTTGCAAGATGTAATTCAGTTCATCGAGATGTGTCGCTAAATTTTTAATTTAGCTGGTTAATTCATCAATTACTTTAGATCGTTGATATAAACCTAAATTTTCTGCTTTAATCTTCAAGCGGGAATTGATCTCTTTTAAATTTGGAACCTCTACATTTAATTTGTTGGCTATTTCAATTATAGATCCAATAATCGGGTCTATTTCTAGAGGCTTACCTGCGTTTAAATCTTGTGTTGTTGATGGTTTATGGTTCATTATAGATATTGCACCATTAATCCTATCATCGATAGAAACATTGAATTTTATACCAATTTTTTCACCTACTAGCTGACATTCTTCCATTAATTTTCTGACTAAATTAATTAATTCTTTATCATTACCTATTTGATCTAAAGTTTTATTTGTTAAAGCACTCACGGGATTGAAGGAGCAATTTCCCCATAATTTAATCCATATCTCGTTCCTTAAATTTTTTTTTTGGGGAACTTTTAATCCTCCAGCTATTAATAAATCTGCAATTTTTTTTAATCTTTCAGATCTTGTACCATCAGGTTCGCCAAGTGAAAATTTTTCCCCTTCATTATGCTTAATTACACCAGGCTCAATAATTTCACATGCTGGGTATACAACACATCCAATAGCCTGTTCTGGCTTTATAGTGTTCCATATTTTTCCCTTGGGATCGACACTTTCAAGATACGTGTTATCTAAGTTTGTACCAGTATTGGCTCCATGAAAGTACCACCAGGGTAAACCGTTAACAGTAGATATTATTGAAGTTTGTTCATTTATAATTGAAGTTAATGAGTCAACAATATTTGAAATAGAATGTGCTTTAACTGATATAAATATATAATCTTGAATTTCTAATGTTTCTGGATCATCTGTTACAGTCAATTTTAAATTCTCAGTTTTTCCATCTTTAATGAATGTTAATCCTTTTTTTTCAATAGCTTCTTTATGTGGTCCTCTAGCAATTAAAGATAACTCTACGTTTGTTTTACTCAAACAAGCCGCAATATATCCACCGATTGCTCCAGCACCAAATATACAAACTTTTATCATTTTAATTATTTAATCCAAATTTTTTTGCCAAAACATTTCTTTGTAATTTACCCGTGGCACCTTTTGGTATTTCTGTAACAAAAAAAACTTTTTTTGGGATTTTAAATTTTACTAATTTTTCTTTTGCATATATTTTTAGATCTACTTCGGTAAAATTAACTCCTTCTTTCAAAATAATTGCAGTTGCTATATCTTCGCCAAGCATTTTATCTTCATAACCAAAACATACTGCTTGCTCTATTGAAGGATGATCCATTAAAACATTATCAACCTCTAAAGGAGAAATTTTTTCTCCACCTTTATTAATAATTTCTTTAAGTCTTCCTGATATTTTTAAATAGCCATCTTTATCAAAAAACCCCTGATCACCAGTTCTAAACCACCCATTACTAAAATTAGCTTTATTTGCTTCAGGGTTATTCTCATATCCTGAGGTTACATTATTACCTTTGATGCAGATTTCACCAATCTCACCATTTTTCATTATTTGGTTATTATCATTTATAATAGCAACTTCTGGTCCAGCGGGTATACCTACAAATCCTGCTTTTTGCTTTTTAGGGGGTAGTGGGTTTGATGTCATTTGGTGAGTTGCCTCTGTCATACCGTAAGCCTCAATTACTGGACAATTAAATACCTTATTTAATTTTTCAAAAACTGCAGGTGGCAATGAAGCTGAAGAGGATCTAACAAGTCTTAAATTTAAATTTTTTGCTAGTTCTAAATTTTTTTCAGCTCTTAGCATTATTGTTTGGTGCATTGTTGGAACACCAGAATACCAAGTAATTTTTTCTGACTTTGCTAACTCTAAAAATTTAAGAGCATTAAAACCATTACTTGCACATACAGACGCACCAGACTTCATCGATGAAGCTATAATAGCTATCAGACCATGGATATGAAATAGAGGCATAATGTTTAGACAATGATCATTTTCTAAAAGATTTAAACTTTTAGAAATATTTAAAGAAGATGAATATATATTTTTATTGGTTAAAGGAACAATCTTTGGTCTTGAGGTAGTGCCTGAAGTGTGTAGAACCAAAGCTTCATTATTTTCTTCTGGCTCAGCGTAATCAGCCTCATCATTAAATAAATCAAAAAAACCTGTTGGCTGATCCATTTTTATTTTAATTTCACAAACTGGGATTTTTAGTTTTTCTGCAATGCCAACAACACAATTTGAGGAGTTAGGCTCAACTAATACTATTTTTGGTTTTAGATCGTTTAGGTAAAATTCATATTCGTCAGCTTTATAGTTAGGGTTAAGTGGTGCAGCTGACATATAGCTTGAAATAGCCAAAAAACTTGAAGCCATATAAGGACCGTTTGGAAGAATTATTGCAGCCCTATCTTTATTAGAAATATGATTTCCAGATAATTGTCTTGATATTTTGTTAACTAGAGCTTTGAGATCTTTATAAAGAAGAGGGGGGTTGTTTTCTGATGTTAAGGCAATATTAGTATCTGTTTGATCAGAAAAAATATTTTTAACAATTTCTTTTTTCATTTTAAAAATTTAGCAGCCTTCTGCATAGCCATCTTTTCTTGGATCTGATCCACCCATTAAATTTCCGTTCTTTCTGTCTATTTTGATTGCTTGTCCTCCTCCATGAGATTCTTCTACATATTGAACTTCATGCCCAATCTTACTTAAACCCTCTTTTATTTCTTTAGATATTTCTTTTTCTAACTTGTAAATATTATTAAAATGAAAAGCTCTTGGGGAACTTATTGCCTGCTGAGGTGACATATTAAAATCAAGAATACTATTTAAAACATGAACTTGTCCTACTGGCTGGTACTGTCCACCCATCACCCCATAATTTAATATTGCATTACCCTTGTTGTCTTCTACTAAGCCTGGAATTATTGTATGAAGCGGTCTTTTTAACCCTTCAATACAATTAGGATGATCATTTTCGACTCTAAAATTTGTACCTCGGTTATGTAAAATAATTCCTGTTTTTTCAGTAGTAATTCCAGAGCCAAACGCATAACAAACGGAATTAATCATTGAAACACTATTTAAGTCTTTATCCACTATGGATAGATAAACAGTCTCTGGATGATTAGGAATATTTAAGTCACCAACTTCACTGCAATTATCAATTGAAATATTTTTATAAATACTTTCAATGTATTCATCACTTAAGATCTTATCTAAATTTACATTTATAAAATTTGGATCACCAATATTTTCTTCTTTTATTTTAAAAGCTTGTTTAGTTACTTCTGCTTCAAGGTGAAACCTTTCAATACTATTGTGATTATAATTTTGAATTTTTAATTTTTCTAATAGTTTCATCATAATCAAAACTGTTATACCAGGTCCATTCGGAGGACACTGATGAATTTTATTATCATTATAGCTGGATGAAATCGTTGGAGATTTTATTGTAGTTTGTTTGGCAAAATCATCCATTGTATGAAGCCCACCCAACTTATTAAGGCTGTTTACTACGTCATTACCTATAGCTCCTTGGTAAAATTCTGAAATACCTTTTTTACTAATTAATTCTAAAGTATCTGCTAAAGGAATATTTTTTCTAATATCTGATACACTATAACTTTTTCTATCTTTCAAAAAAACTTTTTTAGAATTTTCATCTTGAAGTAGTTTATCTTCATTTTTTTTCCAGGCATTAGCGACAACTTTGGTCACCTTAAACCCATTTCTCGCACAATCAATTGCTTTTAAAAATAATTCTTCAAAATCTAATTTACCAAAATCATTATGAATATTTTTCCATGCATCAAGTGCACCGGGTATGGTCACAGAGTGTGGACTCGTAAGCCCGACTTTATCTAAATTATTCATTTTAAAAAAATCATAATTTAATTTTTCAGGCGCTATACCTGAACCATTGTATGATACAGAATCTTTGCCCCCCATTTTTACAATTGCAAAACAATCTCCCCCAATACTCGTTGCATTAGGTTCCACAACAGACAAAACTATCGAAGCTGCTATTGAAGCATCTACAGCATTACCACCTTTTTTTAAAATTCTAATTGCTTCTTCAGTAGCTATTGGATGTGACGTTGCTGCCATACCATTAGCTGAAATAGCATCTTTATCTTTTGTAGATCGATTATTCATATAGTATTTAGATTATAATAAAATTTAAATGAATAATAAAACAAATAAAAGTATTTTAATATTCTGTGTTTTTGCATTTGGCTTTTTTATATCAAATCTATTAAGATCAATTACCGCAACACTTACACCAATTTTAACAACAGAATTTGACCTCTCAGCAGGTAATCTTGGTTTATTGGCAGGGGGCTATTTCATTGGTTTTGCAATAATGCAAATGCCAGTAGGGCTTCTCTTGGATAAACATGGCCCAAAAAAAATAATTTCATCTTTTTTAGTTATAGCAATCATTGGAACTTTATCATTTGCTCTTGCTAAAACTTTTGCTGGTTTACTGATTTCAAGGATTTTTATTGGAGTTGGAGTTAGTGCATGCATGATGGGACCACTTACGGGTTATAGAGTTTGGTTTGCTGAAAAATACCAACAGCGGGCAAATTCTTGGATGTTAATGGTTGCAAACCTAGGATTTGTTTCTTCAACACTACCAGTTCAAATTTTACTTCCAGAAATTGGCTGGAGATTGATATTTGGCTTAATAGCTATTTTAACTTTATTAAGTATAGTTTTAATTTTAATGTTTATACCTAACTGGAATAAAACAGACGAAACCTTAAAAAAAGAAAATTTGTCTGCTCTTTCTGAGATATGGAAAAATAAATTTTTTATAAGTTTAATTCCCATTGCTTTTATTAACTATGGAGGGATTCAGGCTATTCAAACACTATGGGCTGGGCCATGGATGTTAGAAGTTGCTGGTTATAATGCAATACAAAGCGCAACAGGGTTATTTTGGATTAATATAACAATGTTAATAGCTTTTCTATTTTGGGGTTATATCTTGCCAAAAATTGAATCATTTGGAGTTGATAGTATTAAAATTATAAAAATAGGGTTACCAATTAGTTATATTGTATTATTCTTGATTATATATTTGGGGCAAAAAGCTGGTGCAACTTTATTTGCCCTGTATATCCTTGCCTCAATTGTAATCTCGTTAACCCAACCTGCTATTGCGTTAACCTTTGCAAAAAATCTTGCAGGTAAATCCCTTACATCTTTTAATGTATTTTTATTTTCCGGAACTTTTTTTATGCAATGGGGTATTGGCTTAATTATTGATTTTTGTGGCTATTTAGGTTTGGAAAAAGTTTATAGTTATCAAATATCATTTTTTTGTTTTTTACTCTTATGTATTTTTAGTTACTTATTTTTTATTTGGAAAAGTAAAGATGCGTAATTTAGCTTTAATTTCAATACTCTTATTGTTTATTCAGCCTATCTTTATGGCCTCTAATTTAATAGTTGCACGGGGTGGTGTTGAGTATGTTCCCCCAATTTCTTTAGCATTTTGGAGGTGGGCAGTAGTTTTTATAATGCTTCTACCTTTTACTTTTTTATCTTTAAAAAAAAATTACAAGATTATTAAAAAAGAATATAAAAAATTATTTTTTTTAGGTGCAATGGGTTGTGGAGTATGTGGTGCATTTCCTTTTCTGGCTGGTGAAACTACAACAATTACTAACATGGGTATTATCTATACATCTTCACCAATATTTATAATCTTAATTTCAAGTATTTTTTTTAATGAAAAAATAAGTATAATTAAAATAATTGGCCTTATTTCTTGTTTAATAGGAGTATTTATAATCATTATAAAAGGAGATTTAGAATTATTAATTAATCTAAATTTTACAATTGGAGATCTTTGGATGTTAGCAGCAGCTGTCGGCTGGGCACTATATTCGGTCTATCTTTTTTATTGGAAAACAGAGCTACAAATGTTCCAAAGATTTACATTGATCGCTTTTTTTGGAGCATTGAGTTTGCTACCTTTTTATATGGCCGAAGAAATAATGGTCGAAAGGACTTTATTTAATTCTGAATTTTTCTCATGGGTAATATTTGCTGCTGTATCTCCAGGAATTATTGCATTTACTCTTTATACTCAGGCTCAAAAATATCTCGGCGCATCCTTAGCTGGCTTTACACTTTATATTTTTACAATTTATGCTGCGATTTATGGTTTTTTATTTTTTAATGAAAAACTTGAATTATATCATTTTGCTGGAACAATTTTGGTGTTTTTTGGTGTTTACTTAGCTAAAAAAAATTATGAAACTAAAACGTAGGAATTTTCTTTTGGAACTTGTTATTGGAATATTATTTATTTATATTTTAGTTTTATTTTTATTATTTATATTTCAGCGAAATTTAATGTACCACCCTGAGGAAAATAATTATTCTGGTGACAGTTTAGAAGTAGAAATACAAAAAGTTAAGATTAAGACATCAGATCATATAAATTTACTAGGCTGGTTTCACAAAAAAGATCTTAAGCAATTTAAAACAATCGTTTATTTTCACGGTAATGCTGGAAAACTTGAAAATAGAATTCATAAACTAAATCATTTTAAAGATATGAATGTTAATTTTTTAATTATCTCTTGGCGAGGATTTAGTGGAAATAAAGGTAAACCCTATGAGGAAGGCCTTTATGATGATGGCAACAGTGCAATTGAGTGGCTAAAGAATAAAGGACTAACCGAAGAAGATATTATAATTTATGGAGAATCTCTTGGCACAGGTATTGCCATTGAAATAGCACAAAATAAAAATTTTGCAGGACTGATTTTAGAAACACCTTTTACTTCAATGATAGAGGCAGCAAAAAACTTTTATCCATATATACCTATAAATTTATTATTAAAGGATAGGTACAAGAATAACCAAAAAATTAAGAATATTAATATTCCAGTTTTAATTATGCATGGTGAAGCAGATCAAATAGTTCCTTTTTGGATGGGAAAAAGGATTTTTGAGATAGCAAATCAGCCCAAATATTCTTATTTTACAAAATATGACAATCATATGATGGAATATGATAAAAATCTTATACTAGCGTTAAAATCATTTATAAAAAGATTAAATTAAGCCACATTCCCAACAAATATAAGGCAAGATTTTTTCTTATCAATTTGAAGTGAAAAAACTTTTTTTATTAGTTATATTCTTTTTATTATTTAAAAACTTTGCATTTGCCAAAGACAACATATCTGATGTTGATAATTTGTTTCATATTGATCAAATGAATTCACACGATAAAAATTTTGCTCTCTATTTTAAAGCTAGAAAAAAAGCTATTTTAGCAAGAGGAGAAAACAGTAATTATATAAATGATTATCCTAAAGATCTTTATATTTATGATTATATAACAAAAAGTTCATCACCATTAATATCTTATGAGTGGTTTCCAACGAGAGCAAAATATTTTCTTGAAGAATATGATTTTCCAGTATTTCCAGATGATTTTGCTTACTATCTTTTAAAAGACAATAAAACATTGATAATGATTAGTGCTGTCAAAAGTTTAAATGCTAATTTTAAATTTGATATTGTTAAGAAAAAATTAGAACTTTATCCAAAAAATGGAAAATTTGATTTTATAATTTCATCTATCGCTAAGAATTGTGGACATGATAATTTTAATGAGAACTATAAATGTAGCTTCTATAAACCTTTAATATCAAGTACTTTAATTAATTAATCAATTAGGGTAAATGCGTTGGCAAATTTTTCTGCTTCGAAGATTTGTAGATCATCTTCTTTTTCACCAAGTCCCAAAGCAATAATTGGAAGCTTGTATTTTTTAGCAACAGCTAAAAGAATACCACCCTTTGCTGTTCCGTCTAATTTAGTCATAATTAGACCGGTAATTGGAATAATTTTATTAAACTCTTCAACTTGATTAATAACGTTTTGACCAGAAGTAGCATCTAAAACTAATATGACATCATGAGGTGCTTCAGGGTCAATTTTTTGGGTTACATTTGCAATTTTTTTATATTCTTCCATTAAATTTTTTTTATTTTGCAGTCTTCCAGCAGTATCAATTAAAACTTGATCAAAATTATTATTAATTGCTTCTTCAATAGCTTTATATGCAACAGAAGCTGGATCTGCACCTTGTGTAGATTTTGTTATTTCAACTCCCACTTTTTGCGCCCAACTTTCTAATTGTTCAATTGCTGCTGCCCTAAAAGTATCTGAAGCAGCAAGCATAACTTTATTACCATTTGCTTTTAATATTTTACTAATTTTTCCTATAGTTGTTGTTTTTCCAACACCATTAACACCCGAGATTAGTGTGGCATTAATTTTTTCTTTTTTTTTAAAAAATTTACTGTTTTCAAGAGGTTTCATTAAAGAAATTATATAATTTTTTAAAATAGTATTTATTTCTTTAGTAATATCTTTCTTTGGATCAATTTTACTATCAGAAATTATCTCTTTAATTTCAGATGCAGCAACGACTCCAACATCAGATTGGATTAAATATTCTTCGATTTTATCTAAAGTTTTATCATCAATTTCTTTTTTTATAACTATATCTCTTAAACCAGATGTAAAAGCAGACGCACTTTTCTGAAAGCCAGATTTGAATTTATCAAAAATTCCCATTAAATCTTAATCACAATATTTTTAATATCTGAGACTGGTCCTTTCATATGGATACTATTATTTTTATCAATCGATATTGATAGCCTACCTAATGCAAATTCAATATCAGTTTTTTTATCACTTAGCCCATTAATATTTCCAGCCACAGCAGTAGCACACGCTGCTGTTCCACAAGCTTTTGTTAATCCAGCTCCTCTTTCCCATACTTTAACTTTAATTAAATTTTTATTTATAATCTTTGCAAGAGTTACATTACATTTTTTTGGAAAATATTTGTGATTTTCTATTTCTGGCCCAATTTTTTGTAAATCAAAATCTTCAATATTTTTTATAAAAAATACAACATGAGGGTTTCCAACATTAACTGAGATTCCACCTACGTGTTCATTACCGTTTTTATCAATAATTTTAATATTAAGATTTTTTGTATCTAAATTTTTACTCAATGGAATTTCATTCCAATTTATTTTGGGAACACCAATCTCAGTTTCTACTAAATTACCTCCCAGAATTTTTGATTTTAAAGGTCCAGATGACGTCCAGAGTATAATTTCTTTATCATTATTTTCTTTTGACAATAAATCAGCCACACATCTTGTGCCATTTCCACAAGCACCAGAAATACTACCATCTGAATTATAAAATTCTAAGCCAGCATCTTTTTTTTCGTTTTTTTGAATAAAAATTAGCTGATCACACCCAATGTAATTTCGATCACATATCTTTATTATTTGATCTTTGTTTAGATTAAGATTTTGGCTTCTTCGATCAATGATTACAAAATCATTTCCTAAACCATCCATTTTAAAAGCTTTAATATCCATATATAGATATTTAACTTATTTATTGACTTTTTGAACCTCTATTATAGGTTGAGCCCGTTCCCGCAAAAACATTAACTTTGCGGTGTCTTTGGAAACAAAGAGATCGACACTAGTCAGCGAGGCTTCGCCCACTAGTGCGATTACTGCTGTGCGTAACAAATATGTTTGAAAACTTAACAAATAAATTCGAAGAAATTTTTTCTTCTTTAAAAAAAGCTCCTTCACTTGATGAGGCTCAAGTAGATGAGGGTTTAAGAGGTATTAGACAGGCATTATTGGAAGCTGATGTTTCTTTAGACGTTGCAAAAGATTTTATTGAAAAAGTTAAGCCAAAGGTTCTAGGACAAGAGATAATTAGATCTACCTCTCCTGGAGATATGGTTGTCAAAATTGTCTATGATGAATTAGTCAACTTATTGGGTGAGAGCAATAATGATATAAATCTTAATGCAGTTCCTCCAGTATCAATGATGTTAGTTGGTCTCCAAGGATCAGGAAAAACTACAACTACTGCAAAATTAGCAAAGTACCTAGGGGATAATAAAAAGAAAAAAGTTATGATGGTTAGTCTTGATATTTATAGACCAGCCGCACAAGAGCAATTAAGATCTCTTGGAGAGCAGAATAATATTCTAACACTTCCTGTTGTTGAGGGCCAACAACCAACGGATATTTGCCATAGAGCAATTAGTGCAGCCAATCTTAATGGGGCTGAAATTATTTTATTTGATACAGCTGGTAGAACTCAAATTGATTTACAGATGATGAGTGAGATAAAACAAATTGAAAGTATAATAAATCCATCAGAAACTTTTTTAGTAGCAGACTCTTTAACAGGGCAAGTAGCTGCATCAGTTGCAAAAGAATTTAAAAGTACAGTTAATTTATCAGGTATTATTTTAACAAGAGCGGACGGTGACGCAAGAGGTGGAGCAGCTGTCAGCATGAAATACGTTTCAAATGTTCCAATTAAATTTTTAGGCGTAGGTGAAAAAATTGATAATCTTGAGGTATTTCATCCAGATAGAATTGCAAATAGAATTCTTGGAATGGGAGATGTTGTATCTCTTGTAGAAAAAGCAGCTCAAGATTTAGGTGAGGAAAATATTAAAAAAGCAGAAGAAAATTTAAAAAAAGGTCAGTTTTCTATGCAAGACTATCTAACACAATTGAGACAAATGAAAAAAATGGGTGGTATTGAGGGAATTATGTCTTACATGCCAGGAGTTTCAAAAATTAAATCTCAAATGGACTCGTCTGGTATTGACGAAAGTATCATTACTAAAAATGAAGCTATCATTTTATCAATGACAAAAAATGAAAGAGAGAACCCAAAACTTATTGATGGTTCTAGAAAAAAAAGAATTGCTAATGGCTCTGGCACTGATCCAGCCACTATCAATAAATTGCTTAAGCAATTTAAAATGATGTCTGAAATGATGAGGAAGATGTCAAAAGGAAATCTGAAAGGTGTGTCTGATAAAGGAATACCAACAGAGCTATTAAATCAATTAAAATAAAAAAAAGGAGAACAAATGTTAAAAATAAGATTATCAAGAGGTGGAACAAAAAAACGACCTGTCTACAAAGTAGTTGTTGCAGATAGTCGTCGTGCTAGAGATGGAAGGTTTATTGAGAAAGTTGGATTTTTTAACCCACTTTTACCTAAAGACAAAAAAGAAAGAATTGGGTTGGAAGCTGAAAGAATTAAGCATTGGTTAGATCAAGGTGCTCAGCCAACAACTAGAGTTGCAAGATTATTAGGTGAACATGAGATAATTCCAATGCCTGTAAATGGAAATAATCCTCATAAAAGTGTTCCTAAAAAAGATAGAAAAAAAGAAGGTGATGAAGCGGCACCAGCAGCAACAGTAGCACCAGCACCAGCAGCAGAGGCTCCTAAAGAAGAAGCTCCAGCAGCAGAGGCAGCACCAGCAGCAGAGGCTCCTAAAGAAGAAGCTCCAGCAGCAGAGGCAGCACCAGCAGCA
>Ga0209383_1001851_pt1 | contig 12916 bp, 3 predicted proteins | sample CoawatmetaG02DNA_FD_187510 | JGI IMG/M metagenome (GOLD analysis project Ga0209383, IMG submission 187510) | Marine microbial communities from the West Antarctic Peninsula - Coastal water metaG029-DNA (SPAdes) (version 2) | ecosystem: Environmental > Aquatic > Marine > Coastal ... | reverse complement strand
TCAACTGTACAAATTGCAGAAGTAGCAAACAGTGACTTAAACAAAGCATCAAACCAAACTGGTATACATTCAACTATGGTGTTGTCTGGATCACAAACTAACACACTACGTTGCGGCTTACCGGCTGCGTCGCCAGGTGATGTTACAGTTAGTATTTCAACTTGTAGAGCAACAGGACACGACTTCTTAGACATTGGTACTGGTAGTTTTAACACCAGTAACTATCCAAACGTTCTATTAGGTGATCCGCAAGCCGCAGTACAAGCTAACGAAGTTGACGAACGTGACAAAGGACGTTGTTTCTTTGTAAGTACAGACCAAGACGGTTTCTTCCGTGTAGGTAAGTTCTTTACAGTTGACCAAGGCACTGGTACAGTTACATTCGCAGGTAGTATTGCGTTAAGTAACTTAGACGGAATTGGATTTAAACGTGGTGTTGTTGTTGCTGAATTTAGCACAGACAACGGAATGACTGCTAATGGTTCAGACATTGTTCCAACGCAAAGTGCAGTACGCAATTACGTTAACAGACGCTTAGGTTGGGATCATAACGGACTAACAGCTAACAATATTATTGGCTCAGGTGCAATGGCGCTCGACGGCACTACTGCAATGACCGGCAACATGAACATGGGATCAAATCAAGTTACTAACTTGCAGGCTCCAAGTGCAGACTCACATGCGGCTACTAAAGCATATGTAGACGGTGTTGTTGATAACTTTGATAGTTTAGAAGAACTAAGAAACACAGAGTTTAATAGTCCAGCGGCAAACCAGTTAATTGTATTTACAGGTAAGAAAAGACTTATCATTGATGCTGATACTATAGGCGGAACTGGAACATGGGCCGCGGCACAAACTTTTGCACAAGCTAGTAGCAGTGCAACAGGTACAGTAGTTGATGTAGAAACAACAACAGATCCAATACTTGGTAACATACAAATTATTACTTACACAGCTACAGCAAACGTAGTAGCAAAAGGTGGTGATAAGATAATTGTTACTAGTGGACCAACAGCAGATATACTTGACGGACCGTTTGATGAGATTGCTAACGCAATTGCAGATGCGGCAAGTGCAATGGCTGTTACTGTTACTAGAGCGGCAGGTTCAACTACAGCATTGTATAGTTTTGCGGCAGGCAGTATTGATAATGCGGCAGTTAAAGCAACAGCGGCAATTGTACAAAGCAAGTTAAACATGAATGCGGCAAGCACTAGAGTAAACGCTACTGGTATTGCACAAAGTGATTTAGGACTTGCTAGTTTTGACTCAGGTGACTTTACAATAACAAATGGTTGGGTAACACTTAAAGCTGGTGGAGTTGATTTAGCAGACTTACCGAGTATGGCTGATCTAAGAGTACTAGGTAACATAAGTGGCTCGGCAGCAACTCCAACAGAAGTTCCTATTACAACTATTAGTGCAAACAGTAGTTTGGTAATGACTAAGGACGATGGTAAAGTTAGAGTTGCAAAACTTGTTGTTGGTGCTGATGACGGATATGTAATTTTACAACCAAAATCAGGTGCGGCAACAACAATTCAAATGCTTGCACCAGGTGGCGGCGTAATACTTGAAGGCGTTGGTACTAATGCTACAATGACTACTGAATTTCCAGGAAGCATTGACATTGGCAATAGCGGAGGAAATACACAAAGTTCATTGCAAGCTAACAGTAACTTTGCCGCAGAGTCAAGACTATCATCAGACTGGGTGTACACTAACTTTATTGAAGCGGCAAATGAAAAAGGCACAGGCACAACTGGTATTGCATTAGGTGCTGATACTGGTAAGTCAGTTGCAGGTGAAATTACAATACTTACAAAAGACGGCGCAACAACTAAAGCACCATTTAAGTTTAGTGCAACAGGTGTTGTTCCAGATGCAACTAATACTTACAACATTGGTAGTTCGTCATTAGTGTATAATACAGTATATGCAACTACGTTTAGTGGTACTGCAACATCAGCAAAGTATGCTGACTTAGCAGAAAACTACTTAGGTGATGTTGCATACGAACCAGGCACAGTATTAATGTTTGGTGGAGCAAATGAAGTTACTGAAACTACATCCAAAGGAACTACTAAGATTGCAGGAGTAGTATCTACTAACCCAGCACACTTAATGAATGCAGAGTTAGCTGGAGAGTTTGTAAGTGCAGTAGCATTGCAAGGTAGAGTTCCTTGTAAAGTAATTGGTATGGTCGAAGCAGGCGATATGTTGGTAGCAAGTAGTGTACCAGGATATGCTATGGTAGACAATAGTCCAGGTGTTGGTGCTGTATTAGGTAAAGCAGTTGGAACAAAACAAAGTGCTGATAAAGGTACTGTTGAAATCGTAGTAGGAAGAGTATAATGGCAAAGCAAATTGTAAATATAGGTACAAGTGCAAATAAAGGCGATGGTGATCCGTTAAGAAACGCATTTGATAAAATTAATGATAACTTTAACGAAGTATATCCTCAGATCGCCGCATTAGAACGTCTGCATAATACAGCAGGTAACGTTATAGAGCAAGACATTATCGGTAGCGTGTTTGGTAGTGATAGTACAATGCTTGTTGACAGTTTGAATAGTGCGTTAGTTGGACCAATTGCGTCCGAAACGTGGACTCGAAATGGTAATATTGCTATTACTGTTTCGTCAGGACATTTAAAGCTACAAGCATCCACTGGTGATAGTGACTATATTAAAATTAGTCAAAGCGGTGGCGTAGACATACACTCTGATAGCGGAATTGATTTAACCACTGCTGGACAAGGAATAAATATTGGTGTAAGTGTAGCATCGGGAGATTTACAGATTGGTTCTAGTTCGAGTAATACAGTAGTCAACGGCACGTTAAATGCAACTCTAGCGAAAACTATAGCAAAGAGTTGGACTACTTCTGAACGTAATGGACTAGCGGCGGCAAACGGCGAGATCATATACAATCAAACTGCAAATAAATTACAAGCATATGCAAACGGGGCTTGGGTCGATTTACACTAATACATAACACACTTTAACAGGAGCGACAGTTAATGTCTGAACAAGAATACATAGTTAGTCTCGAAAGAGGAGTTGATGTACTAGCGTTTGATGCAGAGATGATAAGTCTTACAGGCGCAGGTTTCATTCCAAACAGAACAGTTGAAATAGCAAATGCAAGACCAGGGTCGCAAAGAAATACACATTATTACTTAACACTCGACGAAGTTAACATTTTACAAAACGACAAGCGAGTATACGGAGTTGAACTACGACCCGATTTACGAGATGATATTGAGATGATAACATTTGCATCTCAGTCTGGAGATTTTAGTAAAACTACAGAATCTAGTAGTGATAAACTAAACTGGGGCATGCGCAGAATGATAAGCGCCGCAAACCCATATGTTGGAAATATTGTTTCAGGCGACTTTACGCACACGCTATCAGGCGCAGGAGTCGATGTTGTAATACAGGACACAGGCATACAAGCAGATCATCCAGAATTTTTAGATGCTAAAGGTGTAAACAGAGTACAACAGATTGACTGGTATCAATCACAGGATGTAGTAAGTGGCACTATGCCAACAGCACATTATACAGACTATCACGGACACGGTACGCACGTTGGTGGAACGGCAGCTGGGCAAACTTATGGCTGGGCAAAAAACGCAAGAATATATGCTGTTAAGGTTGCTGGTCTAGAAGGTTCTTCAGATCCAAACTCGGGTATATCTATAACAGATTGCTTCGACGTAATAAAAGAATGGCACAAAGCTAAACCAGTTGACTCATCAACAGGAGTTGTACGTCCTACTGTTGTAAACATGAGTTGGGGATACGGTCAACGTTATGCATCAATAACTGGCGGAAACTTCCGTGGTTTTGATTGGACTGGCAATGTTAGAGATACTTCAAAAGGTATGACTGGTTCCTTTGACGGAATTGGCTACAAACATCCAGTTAGAATTGCATCAGTTGATACTGATGTGCAAGAACTTATTGATGCAGGAGTACACGTTGTTATAGCGGCAGGCAACAGCTATACAAAAATTGCAGATGAAGGCAAACAGGATTATAATAATTACTATACTAATGCCGCTAGCCAAAAGATTTATTACCACAGAGGTAGTTCGCCATTTGACGACCAAGCACTTATGGTTGGTGCAGTTGATTCAACATTAGCTGATGATTTATCAGAAAAAGTAGCCGCATTTTCTAACAGAGGCCCTGGCGTAGATATTTACGCACCAGGAGTAAATATTATTTCAGCATCTAGTAATGTAAACATCTTTACCTCAGGAATATATCCTGGTAATGCAAATTATAAGACTGCAAACATATCTGGTACTAGTATGGCTAGTCCGCAAATTGCAGGACTACTTGCTACCTATTTAGAAATAGAGCCAGCAACTACTACAGCACTGGGTAAAACTTGGATAACATCAAATGCTATATCAAGCCTTCTATATAATCCACTTGCAGATGTAGATTTATTCACAAGTACCGTTTCATTATTTACCGGTCCAAACGTATATGCTTTCCAGCCGTATAATAGTGCCATAGTCCTTCAAGCAGCCGGAACAGTTAGTAGTGAAGAACAGGAAGAAGTAGCAGTTCCAACATACGCACTAACATCAACAGCAAGCGGTGTTAATGAAGGCGACACGTTTACTATAACATTAACAACAACAAATCTTGTTACTAGTACAATCGTTCCGTACACTATTACAGGTGTTAGTACTACAGATATTGGCGGAGCAAGTTTAACAGGAAACTTCATTGTCGGTGGAGCTAGTTCAATAACAATACAAGCATCAGCTGATACTACGTTTGATGACGGTACAGAAACATTTACATTAGCACTTGACAACGGCAACGCAACAACTAGCGTAACAATTGCTGACACTAGCAAACCAACAGCTACATATTTCTTATCATTTAATGATGCTACTCCAGACGAAGGTACTACTTTAATAGTTACCTTAACAACAGGCAACGTTGCCACAGGCACTACATTAGGATATACAATTAGCGGTGTTACTAGTTCAGATATTAGCGATGCGTCTTTAACCGGATCATTTGTAGTTGGGACTACAGATACTATCTCATTAGTACTTAATGCAGACGAAACATCAGAAGGTCAAGAATCATTAACATTTGCATTAGATAATGGCGAAGCATCAGTGATAGCAGTGATAGCTGATTCAAGTACAGTAGCGGCAACATATACATTAGCAATATCAGCTAGTCAAATAAACGAAGGACAATCACTTGTTGTAACATTGTCAGGCTTAAATAGTGTTCCAGGAGTAGTTATTCCGTGGACTATAACAGGAGTAAGTGCAAGCGATGTTGTTGGTAATGCACTAACAGGATCATTTGTAGTAGGAACTACCGAAACTGCAACAATTACATTAGCAAATGATTTAACTACAGACGGAAACGAAACCTTACAATTTACATTAAACGCTTACCCAGCAGTATATGTTCAAGCGTTAATAATTGATACTAGTCTTGATACTATATCAGGAACACAAGCATTTACTTCAGCAGGTGGCGGAACATTTACAGTTCCTTCAGGAGTTACTAATATTGGATTTATGTCTGTAGGTGGCGGAGCCGCAGGATTAACCGGTGGAAGCGCAGGAACTATAACTTCAGGAGGTGGCGGTGGTGCTGTCGGCTTCAAGAATAACATCACAGTAACTCCTGGTGATGTTATAGCATTTACTATAGGCACGGGCGGATCAGGAAGTAGTGCAAATGGCGGAAACACTTCAATAACAATAAACAGTGTAACTTATGTAGCAGGCGGTGGTGTTGCAGGATCAAGTTCTGCATTAGCATCATTATCTGTCGGAGCGTTACTTGCAGGTGGCGCCGGCGGTGGCGTATCAGGTCCGTGGGACGGATCAAAGAGTGGAGGAGCAGGCGGAGCAAGTTTCCGTCCGGCAGCGGCAACAGGATCAGCAGTAGTTGGTGGTGGCGGTGGTGCGGCAGGCATGGGTGCGGTTGGCGGCAAAGGATCTCCACAAACTGCAATATCAGTTGCGGCAGGACAACTTGCTCCAGCAGAAACAACTATTGACGGAACAATTGGATCAGGTGGTGGCGGTGGTCATGGATGGACACAAGATTGGCAAAGTGGTACTGGTGCTGTTACAGGCGCAAGGGGCGGCGGTGTTGCCGTTACACTAGGTCGTAGTGGACTCGGTGGACTAAAGGCCACTACAGTAACAAGTCAAACTATTACAGGTGCAGGTACAGCTAGTAACGGAGTTGCTGGCGGCACAGGAAACGTAGTAGGAGCCGCTCTAGCTGCCGGTGCGGCAGGTGGTGGAGTGTTAGTACATTCATTAGCAGGCTCTGCGCCTGGTGCAAACGCTGGAATTGCAGGAGCATTAATGTTTACATGGCCTGGTAATATTACAACATATAAATTCCAAGCACCAAGTTACGCATTATCATCAGATAAATCATCAGTGTCAGAAGGTACTAACTTCGTTGTTACACTAACAAATAACATAACAGTTACAAACACTCCGATACCGTATACAATCTCTGGTGTTACTAGTGCAGATATTAGTAACGAAACACTAACTAGTAATCTTACACCAGCATCAAATACAAAAACAATAGCAGTTACAGCAGATAGTGCATTAGAAAGTACCGAAACATTTACAATGACTCTTGACAACGGCACATCAAATGTAAGTGTAGTAATTGCTGATACATCAACTGGATCAGAACAAAGCTTCACTAGTAACGTAACAAATGCAGGCAGTGGAGCATATTCGTTTAGCTCAGCAACAGACAGGAATGCGGCATTTACTGGTAACAATCCGTTTATAGTATTAAATAAAGATGATACAATGGCATTTACTGTTAACGCTTCAGGACATCCATTTTATATAAAAACACAAGTTGGAGTTGGTACTCAAAATCAAGTAGCTGATGTAACTAACAACGGTTCACAATCAGGTGTAGTATCATACACTCCAAGAACATCAGGCAAGACATACTACCAATGTTCAGCACATTCGTTAATGAACGGAACAATATACACTAGTGGAACTTACTGGGCTAAATCTACAGACTATACCTCTGCATCAGAATCAGTAATAAAAGTAGTAGCTGATAGTATAGGCAGTACAGTTGCTATATCAAAGTCAATTACAAGTTCTAATGTATATACATATTTTGTGTACAAGCTAAACATAAATGGTGAGTTAGTATGGCGTAAGGCTATTCCATCTACTGGGTTTCTTCAAGCATTATATGTTGATGTATCTACAAATGACATATATGTAGCAGGCGGCATTGATAAAAATATGATAGACGGTACTATTGACAAAGGTGTTGATACTGGAAAATGTCAAGTACTAGTAGTTAAACTTGATACTGACGGCGCAACACAGTGGATTAATAAGTATACTAAATCAGCAGGCACAGCAAGTCATGCATGGGCATTAGATATCATTAAAGTAGACTTGCCGACTCCGTATACCGGAACAAGTGTAATTGATGTTATAGGTGTTGTAAAAGTAGACGACTGGACAACAGACGGTACTGGATCATTTTGGGATAGACTAAACCCAACAAACGGAACAAATGTGGAACTAACTAGTGGTTCTACTACTTATTACTACCCAGGATTAGTTGCTACAAACAGTCTTAATACAGAGTTTACACATATTGCATATAAACAGTTTACTGGATTAAACAGTGGTAACTTTTATTACATTGCAGGCACTAGTTTTGGTAGGACACCTACACAAGTTGGCAGTGATTGGACACAACAAAAAGATAAAATCTTTGTAAGAATATACGAAATAGGCGGAACTGGATTGCCAGCTGAATATAAAGAAGTTACTTTTGAAAATAAAGATGCATCAACTGATATTACTATAGGTGGAATGGACGTCGAGGACCAATACACGGTTCAAGAAGAAGTAGACGGTGAGAATGTTGATGTAATAAAGTATCCAGGTATAGTAGTAACACTAAACGATACATCTTCTGGTAAGGGAGAAGTATGGCGCATACATCATCAGGGTATTGACACACTTCAACGTATTAGTCTTTACGATGGATCAGGCACTACTGAGAGAAACGTACTAACAGATGTTAAGATAGACGGCACAAAGATCTATGTAGTAGGACAACAAAAAGAAGATACTGCAAAAAACTTTACTCCTTATGTAGGAGCGTTGAACGGATTTTATGCTACAATAGACACTGCTGATTTAACTACTGCTGATAGTAGATTGTTACTTACTACTAGTAATACATTTATAAACAGTGTTTACGTAGACAAGTCAGTGGCAAGCCCGACAAAGTTAATAGTTGGTGGGCAAGGTAGCCCAGGAGCTAAACTGCCAACAGGTAATGCTTCGCAGTTTGTAGCAATACTTCCAATAGGGTCAGAAGACCATTACGGGGCAGGGATTGGTAATAGGTCTTCAGTGGTTTCACAAACATATGAAGATTGGGCTATTGGTGAAACAGGATTTGTAGAGGCAAGAACAGCCGGAGACAGTAACTTTACCGGAGTAACTTACAACAGTTGGTCAGGCCCACAGTCACTAGTTGTGTCAGAATCTGCTAGTGCATTTGCTAGAACTGCGTTAAGTGCATTAAGCAGTCCGTCAGTAACAAGTGAATATAAAATGCCATTAGATCCATATACAACAGCTAGTGGAGGAACTGCAACGTATGCATTGGCCAGCAGTGCTAGTACTGTAAACGAAGGAGCAACAATAGTCTTTACGTTGACAACAACTAATGTAGCAAACAATGTAACTGTAGCATATACAATGACTGGCATTCAATCAGCAGACATAGGTGGAGCAAATCTAACAGGTACCTTCACAGTTAGTAACAACTCTGCTACACTATCAGTTGCAGTTACAGCAGACCAAAGTGCTGATGGTGAAGAAACTTTACTATTAACACTTGATGGAAAAAGCGTTACAAGTAGCGTTATAATTAACGACTCAAGTGCGGCCCCAGCGGGCTCGGCAACGTTTTATAGTCCAGGAGCGTCTGTGTGGACAGTACCAGCTGGTGTAACATCAATTGACATAGTAGCAGTAGGTGGTGGCGGTGGCGGTATGGTTGGTAGAGGATCAGGCGGATCCGGTGGCGGCGGCGCTGGTGGTGGCCTAGCATATTGTAATAATATTACAGTAAGCCCTGGAGACACATTTACTGTAACAGTAGGTGCAGGGGGTAATAGAGGAGACTGCTCAGGAAATTACACTGATAACTATTATAAATTGTTTGTTGACAGCGCATTTAACGCCAACACTTCCTGGGACCCTGTTACAAGCGGTTTCGGAACTATTACTGTTCCAACAAGTGGCGGAAGTAGTACAGTTAAGGACAGCGGCAACACTACTATAATATACGGTAACGGCGGCGGTAAAGCCTATAACGCTACGACTGGCGGAGCGGCTGGAACTTTTCAAACCAACAGCGATTATGGAACTACTAGAGGCGGCGGAACCGGCATGGCTGGTGCTGGTGGCTATACTGCAAGCGGTAACACTAGTGGAGGCGGTGGCGGCGGTGGCGCGGCAGGATACGATAATACTAGTAGCGGTGGCGGTGGTGGCCAAGGTGGCTACGGTAGAGCGGCGTATAGCAACAGCGGCAGTGGATATAAGAAAAACGGTCTTTCTGGACGTGGCGGTGGCGTAGAGCTACACGGCAAAGGCACTACTGGTGCTACTGGTACAAGAGCCGCCGAATTAGTAACTGCTAGTTACCCATACTATGATTACGGTAATGCAACAAACGGCGGAGTAGGAAGTAATAGTAATGATGCAACTGTATCAGTAGGCGGAGGCGGTGGCGGTGGTAATGGCGGCAGAATACGTTATGAAGATGTCAATGCTAATAACTACAATCCGCCAAGCTATTATAAGTGGTTTGTCGTTGCTCAACCCCTCGATAATGCACAAGATGGCGGAGTTAGAATTCAGTGGGGCGCAGGCGATTATCCGTAAGCGAATAAATACTAGTATAAGGAAAATATAATGACAATACAAACAATCAATATAGGCGCTTTAGCTAATGACGGTACTGGAGATGATCTCAGAGCCGCGTTTCTTAAAGTTAATTCTAACTTCGATGAACTTGACTTGCGCAATGACGAAGCGACTACAGGTACAAATGTAGGGGTAGGTGGCCACGCTATATTCAAACAAAAGACAGGATACGACTTAGAGTTCCGTAAAATTATACAGGGTGATAGGATCACCGTTACAACTAATGGCGATTTAATTACTATTGCCGCAGACTTAAATGGACACACTATTGTTAGTGACAGTGGTAGTTATGCTCTGTCAGACGGCGGCACATTCAACATTACTGGCGGCGTAGGTATTTCTACGAGTATACTTGGCAATGAAGTTACAATTAATAATGATACTGGAAGTACTTCTTTTGAAAATAATTTTGACTTTGGAGCAATATCGCAAGCACACCTTAGTCATAGAGATTATTTACAATATGTAGTAGATGTCGACTACGGAACTATACTTGCTCCGATTGCTTCTACTAATCTTGGATCAATCTAACCATGAGCCATTGGACACAACTCACCGGAACTAAGTTAACTACTTTGCAAGAAAGTATTACGACTATAGTTAACTTACCTCTTAATAGTGGTACTATTATAACAAAATTAATATCAGGTAGCTTACCAGCGGGTATGCGTCTAAAAAATAACCAAATTGTTGGAACACCAACAGCAGTGCCACGTGCTACTACTAGTACGTTTGTTCTTAGAGCAACTAATGCGGCTTTGCAAGTACAAGACAGAACGTTTACTATTGAAGTGCAAGGAGCAGACGAACCTGAGTGGTTAACTCCTGCAGGGAACTTGTCAGTAGGTGCAGAGAACAAACGTTACTTTGTACTAGACAACGAAATTATTAATTTCCAATTACAAGCAACAGATTTAGATTTACCAGCTGGACAAACATTAGAGTACTACATTAATAAAGATGACGGAGAACTTCCTTCAGGTATTACTATGGACAGCAACGGTCTAATATCAGGTGTAGTTGATCCATTACTAGCACTAGACCTAGCGGCAAATAAAGGTGCATATGATACAAATAACTATGACGGATATGCATTTGATTTTACTAGTATAAGTTCGTATTACTATAATGGAGAGTACTTTCCAAACGCAGTATTTGCTCCACCAAAGAAACTTAACAGATTTTACCAATTTATTGTAAGTGCAAATGACGGCGACACTGTTGTTAAAAGATCCTTTACAATTTATGTAGTAGGCGATGACTTCTTAAGAGCAGACAACGTACTATTGCAAGTAGGCACCGGAGTGTTTACTACAGACAATACATATCTTAGAACTCCTGTATGGTTAACAAACAGTGATATAGGATTTAGACGAGCTAATAATTACGTTACAATATTTCTTGATGTACTAAAGAACAACTTACAACAAGGTAGTACACAGTTTGTATTAAAAGCAACAAATCCAGATACTAGTGCAAGTACATTACCTCCAGGTATGACTTTAGATGTATCAACTGGGGAAGTTGCGGGACGCATACCTTACCAGCCGTCAGTAACTAAAGAATACAAATTTACAGTTACCGCTAATTTAATTGATGCGCAAGTTATACAGTCATCAAAAGATAAAACATTTACAGTAAAGATACTAGGACAAGTAGATTCGACTATTGCATTTACTACTAAGAAGGTATTAGGAACCATAGACGCAAACTTTACAAGTGTATTTAGAGTTGAAGCAACTAGTTCAGTTACAGATGCTCCGTTGCTTTATACTAAGACAGCAGGAAGATTACCTTTTGGACTAGCGTTACAACTTGATGGTGAAATAACAGGTAAAGTGCAACAGTTTGGTACGTTAAGTCCGTTAGTTAGCGGATTAACAATATTTGATACCGGATTATTGTTAATTGACGGTGCTGATACTACAGTTGACAGAACATATACGTTTACTGTTGAAGCTAAAGATAGATTCGGGTACAGTGCAGTAACTAAAGAATTCACTATTAATATTTTAGATAAAAACGATTTGTTGTACAGTAACTTGTTTATGAAACCGTTTATGAATGAAACTATAAGAGCATCTTATAGAGGATTAATAAGCAATCCAAATGTATTTCCATCAAACGTATTGTATCGTCCAAACGATGCAGACTTTGGATTACAAAAAGATGTTAAGATATTAGCATACGCAGGATTAGAAACAAAATCGTTAGACACGTTCTTTGCAAGCAGTCAAAAGTATCACAAGAAAAGGCGTTATAAAGTAGGCACAGTTAAGACTGCGTTAGCAATAACTCCAGGAACAACTGATACAGTATACGAAGTTATCTATGCAGAAGTAATTGACCCTTCAGAACCAATTAAAGGTAAAACCAAAAAAGACTTTACAATTAAAGGTGGCAACACTGTAACTGTAGATAGAGTAGGAGTTTTTGATGTAAACAATCGAGACTTTACTAACGATGGTATACCTGTAATGAAAGGCGGCGACGAAGTGTTTAATACAGACCCGTTGTTATCTAGTAGCAGATATACACCGTATGATAGATTCTTAGATGTGTATGGCATTAAACTAGTAGGAACTCCTGCTATAGGCGGTGCTAAAGCAAATACTAGCGAGTTTATAAGGAAAGTAGCAAAGACTGTAACTTTACTATTAGATAGTACATACGGCGGCAATACTAACCCTACTAAGCAAATGATAGCAGTTAACAACATGAAGTCAATGAAGACAGCACAAAAGATTGGTTGGGTAGGTGTAGGTGCTTACACTCCTAGTATGCTGTCTGATAATGCAGGTGACAGTTATCCAGGATTAATTAAGTTTCAATACAACTTTCAAAGTGTAGATCATATTTGGGAACAGCCAGGTGAGAGCCTTGTAGGCG
>Ga0209383_1001839_pt1 | contig 12967 bp, 11 predicted proteins | sample CoawatmetaG02DNA_FD_187510 | JGI IMG/M metagenome (GOLD analysis project Ga0209383, IMG submission 187510) | Marine microbial communities from the West Antarctic Peninsula - Coastal water metaG029-DNA (SPAdes) (version 2) | ecosystem: Environmental > Aquatic > Marine > Coastal ... | reverse complement strand
CATTAAATTTAAATATTTTTTCATTATTAAAATCTAAACTTTTAAATCTTCCTTGATTTAGTATATCAATTTTTTTTTTTGAAAATTTAAATAAGGGATTTTTTTCTTTAAAAACTGAAAAAACAATATCATATTTTTCTAATTTTAAAAGATTAATACATTGATTTATATGATCTGTATTATTTCTTATGACATGTAAGCTTAGAAAGCATAAAATATCTGGGTAAAATTTGAACATTTTATTATATTTTTCAGAAACAAACTTTAAAATTTCCTGTAGTGATGATATTGATTTATCAAATTTTTTTGGTCTTAAAATAAAAATTATTTTTTTTGTGAGTGTATAGCTTTTATAGTATTTTTTGATATAGGTACCGACTTTTTTATCTGCTGAGGTAATTATTATATTTTCAAATATTTTTGTTTTGATCGCATCTTTAATTGATAAGTCTAATAAATTATTTTTATTTTTTTTTTTTAAAGCAACATTGTTAATACCAGGGAAAAAATTTTTTACTGGTATTATAGCTGCAATTTTGTGATCGTAATTACCGATAAGTTTTTTTGATACTTTTTTAATAATTTTTGATCTTTCCTGGAGTAATTTACTTTTTCTGCTTATAGAACTTTCTAACTGTCTATAATAAAATATTGAAGTCTGGATTTTTGCAAATTTCATTCTTTCTTTCAATTTAAACCAAACCTCCCAACCATCTTGGGCTTTGAATTCGGTAGAGTAACCTCCAATCTCTTTTAATGATCTTGTTCTAAACAGCGTACATGCTCCATGTGGTGGTCCAAAATTATTTTCTACATAATCTAAATTTTTTTCTTCACCAATAATCTCACCCACATCATTGGTATAATAATAAGATCCATAGACTGCTCCAATTTTTGGAGAGCTTTCTATTTTATAAACTAAATTTAAAATTGCATTTTCATCCAACCAATCATCAGCATCTAATCTTAAAAAATATTTACCCTTAGCATGTTTTAATACAAAATTAGCAATAGATTGGAGACCAGTATTTTTTTTTAATTTAAAAAATTTGATATTTTTTTTTTTGAATTTTTTAGCTATTTCAAAACTTTTATCATTTGAGTTATCATCAATAAAAAAAGTTTCTAAATTCTTATAACTTTGAGACAAAACACTTTTAATGGATTTATCTACATAAGAAGAATGATTTTTTGAAACTATATAAATTGAAACTATCGGATAATTTTTTTTTATCATTTTTATATTATATATTATTTATAAAGTTTAAATAAACATATTATACATTCTATAGATAATAAATTTTTACTTTCAAATTTTAATTTAGGTTATTTTGAGATTAAAAACCTTTAAACTACAACTATTATCTTAAGTAAACTAAAATTTAATTATATTAATTAATTTTTTTTTTTTTAAATAATGTATATATCTACCCATTTAAAACATAATAAAAAACTAATCTTTATGAAAAATATAGTTGCTTTAATTCCTGCTAGGGGAGGCTCAAAAGGTATTAAAAATAAAAATATAATAAAATTCAAAAAAAAACCTCTCATTTATTATTCAATTAATATAGCTAAAAAAATTAGACTTATTAATGAAGTTTTTGTATCTACAGATTCTTTAAAAATTAAAAAAATTTCAGAACATTATGGGGCTAATGTTCCTTTTTTAAGGCCAAAAAAATATTCAAATGATAAAGCAACTGACTTACAAGTTTTTTTACATTTTTATAATTGGTATTTAAAAGTATATAAAAAAAAAATTGATTTAATTGTTCACTTAAGAGCAACAACACCAATTAGAAAAAAAAATACAATAATTAGAGCAATAAAATGTTTAATAAAACAACCTTCCTTTAGTTCTTTGAGATCTTTTTCAAAGTCTAATTTTTCCCCATATAAAACTTGGATAAAGAAAAAATTTATAGCAAGTCCACTATTTAAGGGAAAAAATGGTAAGGAATTACATTCTTTGGGAAGACAATATTTACCAAAAACTTTTAAACATGTTGGTATTGTTGATATAATTAATCCAAATTTAACTTTAAAACAAAATAGTATGTCTGGTAAAAAAGTTTTTTTTTTTGAAATTGATGAAAAAAGAGAGAAATTTATTGACTTAGATACCAAAGACGATTTAAAACGACTTAAAGTTATGTTTAATTAAAAATGAAAAAAATATTCTTTATTGCTGAAATTGGAATCAATCACAATGGTGATTTAAAAATTTGTAAAAATTTAATCTTACTTTCTAAAAAAGCTGGTTTTGATGCTGTTAAATTTCAAAAGAGAGATATTAACGAAGTTTATACTAAAGAACTTCTAGACTCTCATAGAGAGAGCCCTTGGGGTAAAACTCAGAGACAACAAAAAGAAGGTTTAGAGTTTGGGGAGAATGAATATGCTGAAATTGATAAATATTGTAAAGAATTAAATATTGAATGGTTTGCGTCTGCATGGGATTTAAAAAGTATTGAATTTTTAAAAAAGTATAATTTAAAATTTAATAAAGTTGCTAGCGCTATGATTGTAGATAAAAACTTTTTAAGAGAGGTAGCTAAAGAAAAAAAACATACTTTTATTTCAACTGGTATGTCTACAATGGAAGATATTGAAAATGCTGTTAATATTTTTAAAGAAGAAAATTGCTCCTTTGAACTTATGCATTGTGTGTCTACTTATCCAATGGATGTGGAAGATGCTAATTTAAATGTTATTAATACTCTAAAAGATAAATTTAATTGTAATGTTGGTTATAGTGGCCACGAAAGTGGACTAGCAGTTTCTTATGCTGCTGCAACTCTCGCGATATCTAGCTTAGAGAGACATATAACATTAGATAGGTCGATGTATGGATCTGATCAAGCTTCCTCACTCGAACCTAATGGTTTTACAACTTTAATAGCAACAATTAATAAAATGCTTATTTCTTTCGGAGATGAAAAAAAAAGGTTTGATCAAAAAGAAGTTGCAATCGCGAAAAAACTAAGAGCACATTTAAAATTATAACTAAATTGACTAGTAAAAATATTGATTTTAGAAGACTAGGCTTTATGCAAGGACGCTTAGTACAAAAATTTCAAGGAAAGTACCAAGCTCATCCTATAGATAACTGGTTTTTAAAATTATTAAAAAAAAATACATAATTTTATGTTAAAGTATAAGAATTTATTTAGTATTAAAAATAAAGTATCAATTATTATTGGAGCATCTAGAGGTATAGGAAAAGAAATATTTGAAGGTTTTTCTGAATTAGGATCACTAACTTATGGGATAGGAAGATCAAAAATAAAAAAAAAAAATTATTTCTCTAGTGATATAAATGATGGGGATTCAATTGAAGAAATTTTTAAAAAGATTAATAAACGACACAAAAAAATTGATATTCTTGTTAATTGTGCGTCTATTACTTCTTCGAAAGAAAGTAACTATAAAGATAATTTTAAAAAAATTTTAGATACCAACTTAACCTCTCATTACTTTGCTTCAAAAATATTTTACAAATATGTCAATAAAAAATTTGGAGGAAATATTATTAATATCTCTAGTATTGGATCAAAAGCTGGGTTTCCAAATAATCCAGCTTATGTTTCAAGCAAATCTGGTATTTCAGGGTTAACTAGAGCCCTAGCTTTAGACTTTAGCAAAAAAAATATTAGAGTAAACTCAATCTTACCTGGATATGTAAAAACATCAATGACAGTCGAAAGTTACAATAATTATAAAAAAAGAAAAGAAAGGACTAATAGAACGATTTTAAAAAGGTGGGGAAAGCCAACAGATATAGTTGGTGCAACTATATTTTTAGCATCTAATGCATCAAATTATATTACTGGCACAGAAATTATCGTAGATGGTGGCTGGTTAGCAAAAGGATTATGAAAAATTTTAAACATATCTTCAGATCTAGGCTTAATTTTTCCAGATCAACGTATTTATAAATCCAAAAAAAAACGTCTTTTGAAAAACCAGTTAGTTATTCTGTAATTAAATCTGGTTTAATAGGCTTAACAAAATTTACATCAACATATTGGGCAAAACAAAATGTAAGATGTAATTGTATTTGTCCAGGTGGTGTTGAAAATAATCATGACAAATCTTTTTAAAAAAAAATAACTAAATTGATTCCTTTGGGAAGATTAGCAAAAAAAATTAATATAATGGATTGATCGTTTTTTTAATGAGTAACGCATCATCTTATATAAATGGAGCTGTTATAAGTGCAGATGGAGGAAGAACTGCATGGTAAACTAATTTCGAACCAAGTTTACGAAATTTTCTTTATAATAATTTAACTTAGAAATACTTAAATTTTTTCCTGTTGATAAAGACCTTAATTGACTATCAACATTTTTTTCGTAATCTTTAAAATAATCTAGATCTCTTGATTTTTTTTGCTCGTTGGTCCCTAAATATGGACTGTAAAAAGCAACTGTTATATTATCTGGATTTAATATTTTATTGAACTTAATAGTTGAAATTATTGAAGACTCTGTTTGATTAGGTAATCCAATTATGTTGTATGATGTTCTATCTATACCATTTTCTTTTAATAATTTAAAAGCATTAATAATTTTATCTTGATCAGCAAATCTATTTAGTTCACTCTCTCTAAATTCCTCTCCTGCCAATTCAATACCCATACCAACACCATCAACACCTAAATTTTTTAACAATTTTACAGATTTTTCATTAATACCTTCTGGCCTTGTTTCAATATATAATTTCATTTTTAAAGGTTCTGCTAAATTTAATATCTCTAGCTTTTTTAAAACTTTTGGATCAATGGTTAAAAAATTTGTATCCTGGCATCTTACTAGCTCAATATTTAGTTTTTTTTTACAATCTACAAGTTCACTATAAATTCTTTCAGCAGATTTTGAACGTAAATATTTTTTAGACTGAAGTAGAGCACCTTTTTTAGTTTTTTCTTCAAAACCATAATATCTTTGAATTACAGTTTCAACACAATATGAACAAGTATAAATACATCCACGTGATAACTCATAATCAATAGCATTCACAACTCTTCCATTATAAGATCTTAAAAATATATTTGGATCAAAAATTGAATAATCGTATGCTGGTATAGTATCAAGATTTGAAATTATACTTTGTTTTAAATTTGAGATTATTTTTCCACTAGGATCTTTATAGGATATGCCTTTTATATCATCTTTAAAATTACTATCTGTAATTTTATTTGAAATATCAAGTAACACAAACTCAGATTCCCCACCAACAAGAATATCTATATCTGGATAATTCTTAAACATTTTCTCAACAGAAGCAGTAACTTGAATTCCACCAGTAACTAACAAACCTTTATAATTAAGGTCTTTAAGTAGTTCGTATCCATATTCAATATTAACATATTCACCCTCACCATGGATATGTGAACTTAATGCAGACCAAAATATTATATCTGGATTAAATTTGTTTATTTTTTTTTGTAAATCTTCTTTGATATTATTTGGATTATATTTTACCAAATCTAAATAGTTTGATTTTTTATATTGATTATTTTTAGTATTAAAATCTATTTCATTATCGGTCCAATCTTTATAAAAGGTTGCATCAAAAAGTTGTACCTCATGATTGTTTTCTTTAAGTAGCGAGCTATGAGAGGTAATCCAGATTGTGGTTATGCCTCTCCCCCATTTATTTGGATTTATAAATAGTATTTTAGACATTATTAACTATATATAAGCTCTATGTATGAATTTGCAATACTAGACACTGAATTTACAGCTTGGAAAGGCTCTTTAGAGAGAGGATGGTCTCTTAATTGGGAGAGAAGAGAAATAATAAACATGGCTGCCATTAAATTTAATAATTTTAGTAATGTAAATATAAGAAGTTTTGATATTTTGTGTAAAACCAACAAAGTTAAGCCATTACCCATATATATTCAAAAACTTACAAAAATTAGTGAAAATAAAATAAATTCACTTGGTAAAACTTTCCCGATTGGTTTAAAAAAAATTACTCGATTTTTTTCTGATGTTAAGATTATTTATGTTATCGGATGGGATAAAAAAATTATTATAGAAAATTGTAAAAGTCATAAATTAATAAACCCTTCATTTATAAATAAAGTTGTAGATATAAGACCAGTTATCAGCACTTTTTTAAAAAAAAATGAAAAAGAAGTAATCAGTTCAGAGCTTTCAAAATTAAAAAGTAACAATAAATTTAAACCACATACCGCTTTATATGATTGTTTTTCAATATTTTATTTTTTAAAAAAAAATATAAATGATGAAAATATAAAGAATTTTCTTAAATTAAACTAAAATATATATTTCTTACTTTTTCTATTTTCTGAATTTATAAAAAAATATTTAACTGATTTTGCTGTTTCAATTTTTCCATATTTCATAAATTCTTTTAATTTTCCTTTATAACTTTGATCTTTTACAGCAATACAAAATATTTCATTTTTTCTTTCTGGAACATCACCAGTTATTGGATAAATTGTGCTTAGTATTGGTCTAAATCCATGTTTCATCAAAATTAAATCCATTGAATTATATGACAAATATCTATGATGATTGTGATTAAAATACATTTTGTTACTAGATCTAGGAATTCCTCTTCCAGAAATAATGATTAGACCATCTTTATTCGTGTGGTTATAAATTCTTTTTAATACTTCATTTGGATCGTAGCAGTGCTCTAAAGAGCCAATTATTAATGATAAATCGAATTTATGGCTAAATTTCATGTCCTCAGCCATTTCATATTGAATAGGAAGTTTTAGGTATTTTTTTCCATACTCTACAAATCCTTTGTCAGGATCATTCCCAGAGCACTTCCATCCCATATTTAAAAATGGCCTTAAAAATTCTCCAACTGAACATCCAATATCTAAAATAGCACCTTTTTTCTTGAAAGTATAATTTGAGTTTAAAAAATTAAATAATTTATTTGCTCTAAATTTTTGTCTTTTAACAAAACCATCAGTCGGCTTAATATCTTTGTATATATTTTGTCTGTAAAATTTACTATAAAAATCATGATAAAATTCTTTTGTAAATTTAATTGCCTGAAATACAAAACCACATTTTTCACAAACAACAATTGGAAATTCAATAAATTTATCATTACCCATTGAAATATTTTTTTGAATGATAGAATTTTTTTTAGAATTGCAGACTTCACAAGATCTTAGTGTGAAGTCATATTTTTTATTAAATTTTAATTTATTTAAATAATTATTAGCAATTTTTTTAGCATTCATTTTATACATAGATAGCCTTTAAAAGATAACCATTGAAAAATAGGAGTAATATCTTTAAAGCCTGCATTTTTCAGTAAAAACAAATTTCCGTTATCTGAAAATGGCTCTAGTATGCCCTTCAATGACTTGCTTTTAGCTATTATTGAGGAATAATCATGTCCTTTATCTATCTTAAAGTCTTGATATAATAAAGTGAACATATCTTGAAACCTAGCGTCAGAAGCTCTTATTTTTTCAAACATTACGAAAGCTCCACCCCACTCTAAAGTATTGAAAACTTTTTTAAAAAATATGTGTCTTTTCTTGGAGGGAATAAATTGTGCTGTATAATATGAGATGATCATATCCTGTAATTTAAGTTTAGTTTTAAAAAAATCTTTATTTAAAAATTTAATTTTTTTATTTTTTTTTTGGGCTTCCTTAATCATTCCAGCTTCTGTATCTAAACCTATGTATTGAATATTTCTATTATTTAGCTTATTGCTTATTTTATTAAGCAATGTTCCAGTTGAACAACCAATGTCCAAACAATTTGATTTATCCATTAAAAAAAATGTTGCAATACTTGATATTATTTCATGTCCATCTTCATAAAAAGGAACCGAAGTATTTATGTGTTTATCAAAATTTTTCTCAATTTTTGAGAAAGACCATTCACCATCTCTTACTTTAATATTATGGCCAGCTGATTTTTTCTTATTATTCATTTTTTACTTAAAAAAATATATTTTATTTATACCATAACAATATTTCGAAAATCTTGTATCATTCTGATTCATAAACTTTATAGCTTCATATTTCGATATATCATTTTTGGTTTTCAACTCTATAATATAATATTTATCAAGTAGCAAGTCTCTTGATAGATTGTAAGAATTATTTAAAAGATCTCCATATGATATTATTTTTTTAAATCTTATATTGCTATCAATTGTAATTCTTCCAATATCACAACTATAATAGTCTCTTAAATATTTAACTTTTAGTTTTGGATATAAATAATTTTTGTTATCAATTTTTTTTAATTTTAATTTTAAATCTAAAATATTATTTAAATCTATATTATGAACATCTTTAATTCTATAATATGGAAATGAAGATTTTATTTCTATTTTCGAATTTCCTATATTTTTATCATAATATCTAATTCGAACTTTTTTTCTGGGGACTTGTCCTTCTTCACTTTTATGATGAAATTTAAAATCTACAGTATCAAAGTATACTGAATTAACATTTCTTTTTGGATATATTTTTTTTAAATTTTTAATTCTTATTAAATCATTTAGACTTTGATGATCTAGTCTAAATTTAATTTCCTGTCTTTTTTCAATCACTTTTTACCTTGCTTTTATTCCATATTTTTCAAAATATTTTGATGCTAAAATAATAGATTTAAGTGCATCCTCTTTGCTCCTGTATCTATGAAATTCTACTAAATTTTCTTTTTTATAATTTAAAAACCAAAATTTAATTTCTTTTAATACTTTGGGATAATTTGTATTTAATTCAAAAATATCATTATACTTGTAAAACTTATCACCATTATAAACTGCAATTATTTTATTATCTGTTTCACCCATATCACTCATCTGCATTTCGCCTATCACTTTGGCACTCAATACTGTTCCCCTAGGAATTTTTTTTCCTAAAACTATTACGTCTAATGGATCACCATCTCCACCATATCTAAGTGGTACTACTGTCCTAGGTATCATTCCATAGTTTACTGGATATGGAGAAAATTCTATCAATCTAGGTTTACCCATGTAAAAATCATGTTCTAGAGAACCATTAATTTTTGAAACTTCCCATTTTTCATTGGTGTCCATTGGTATTTCAATTACTACATTGATATTATCTTTTGATGCAAAACTTTTAAAATCAATTAAATAATTTTTTTCATTATTAATTTTATATTTATCGATATCTAAAATCTTAACTTCTTTAGAATAAGAGCTTAAATTAAAAAAAAAAATTAATATTATTAAATAAAAAAAAAAATTCATTTAATTAATCAAATTAATTTCAGAAAGATTGTCTATATCAACTTTATAAAGGTAGTTATTGCAAAATGAATAATTAATGTTTAGCTCTGAACCTGTAAATTCTTGTTTTTTATTATAGGCACTAAAGCAAACTTTTGCATTTTCTACTCTAGCATTTTGGATATTTAAAATTGAAGAATCTTTTGATGCGATGCCAATATTTGAATTAAAAATTTTAGCGTTCTCTACAGATAAATTTGATTTTTCACCGATTGATATACCTTTATCTCCACAAAAATTTAAAGATAAGTTTTGTAATTTATAAAATCCTCCAGAAAAATCGATACAATCATTTTGAGCAAATTTGACATTAATATTTTTTATAGAAATGTTGGAATAATCAATATCTAGTCCATCAAACAAAGAATCTTTAATTTCTATATTATTTATTTCACCCTCAGAATTAATTATATTAATTGAGTCTTCACAAAACATTCCACTAGATTTCAATTTTGCAGAATTAAATTTTGTATTAACAAACGTTACACAACCTGTTAAACCATTACTATTAAATCTACCATTTTTAAACTGATCAATTATATTTTTATTTGCATGTTCGCCATAATAAACAAAATTTAACGTAATTTTGTCAGATAAATCCCCATATAATAAAAGTCTTGATTTGGGGTGTCTAATCTCAAAAGTAATTTCTTCAGGTAAATTTTTATTTTTTTTAAACTCATTCAGCTTTATTAAATTAGTATACCCATCTTTAAAAACATAAAAATTTTTTTTATAATTTTTCAATATATTAACATTTAGGTTAAAATCTATATTTCCAAGATTGATTGTAAATAGTTTTAGATCTTTAGATTTATAAGGAATATCATCCCCACTAATTATATTTTTATAATCATTAATAGATATTTCTTTGCAATAAACAATTTCCTCAACAATCGTATTAAAATTACAAATGTAAAATTGATTTTTATACATTAGAGAATACTTTTGAATCAAATCATTTTTCTTTAATTTTTTTTCTCTAAAATTTTTACTATCAATAGCTTGAATAATTTTTTTAATTAAATACTCAAAACTTTGAGATTTTTCTTTTTTAGTTAATAATAATCTATTATTTTTTTCATCTTTTAAATTTTTATAGTTAGTCATGATATCTTCAAATGCACATTTCATTCTAGCTGTTGATTTAAATTTAAAATTATATTTTTCATAAAATAGATTAAATTTTTCTAAATCAATATTATTTTGATCACAGAGTTCGATGAAATTATTATCTCCATCTAAAGTGATATTTCCTTCTTTATAAATTTCAAATAATTCAAAATGAACTGGGGAATAAGCAAAAATTCTATTATTTAAACTTAATCCATGGTCAGCATATTTTTTTGAAATTGATTTGTAAAATTGAAAATTATTGAAAAAATTAGTCCAATTTTTTAATGACATCAAATATATTGCATCAGAAGAAATCTTAACAGCTTCAAAACTTTTTAAATATGATTTGTTAACAACTTTAATACTGTTAAAAATATTGTAAAAATCATCCTCATATTTGTCAACTTGATGATTTTTTACAAATTCGTTTACTTTTTGAACATCGCCATTATTTCGCCAATGTATTCTTTCATCAAATTCAAGAATTGGACCTTCTCTAACTTGATTATTTTCTAAAAACTCTTTGTTTGGTACTTCTTCAAAAATAGCGATATATTTTTTATTATTTAAATCAACTTCAATGAAATCCATCCTTAAAGTTTTGTATCCAATAAAATTTAATAAATTATTCCAATAAATTTGTTGTTCATAATTTCGTGTTATTGGAAGTAATAATTTAAATCTTGTTATTCCATCAAAATTTCCATCTGTTAATTTTACATACAAGCTACTATTAAAAGAATTTATATGATCTTTCCAATCACCTGTGATTCTAATTTTTGCTTTTATTTTTTTTTTTGAGTAAATTATATTTGCATCCAACCATTTTTTATGTTTTTTTTTAATATAATCACCATCATCAACAGTGGCTCTAAGAACTTTTTTCATGTAAGAACCATAATTTTTAGGATTAAGTTCAATTTTTATTTTATTTGGCAATGCTAAGGAATTATTAATAAAGAAAGCAAATAAAATTAGGGTTATGCTAATTATTTTCATTTTCAAGAATTTGAAAACTTTTAATTTTATCCTTATTTTCGGTTAAGAAAATATCTAAATATTTTCTATTTTCAAACACTATTAAAAAATCTGTTTGTAAAAGTCCATTTTCCAATTTTTCGGAAGATAGATTTTTATAATTTATAGAGCTAATAAATTCAACAAGAAGACTATCTTTAAAAATCATGGAAAAATTTACACTGATATTTTTTCCATCAATTTTATTATTTATTTTATTTCTTAAGTAACTAATTTGAGATTTTGAGTACAAATCATAAAAAAATTTAAAAATTATCAAAACAAAAATGAAAGCTATTGAATATCTAAAATTCACTGACGTAGCTACACCTATCGTTAATAAGGCAAAATAAATTACTAACTCATACGATGATCTTACAGGAGTTCTAAATCTAATTATTGATAATGCTCCAATCATTCCTAGACTTAAAGCTATATTTGTCCCAATTACTGTTGTAATTACAAAACCAATAACAGGCAAAGCAAATCCTACAAATATAAAATCTCTATTTACAAAAAATTTGATTTTAGAGTACAAAGAACAACTAACTATAAATAATAAACCTAAAAATCCTGAAAACATCATTTTCATGGAAAAATTTATATAAAAAATATTTTTAAGTTCGATTATAAATGCTAAATAATTCATTATTTAATTTGATTAAGTTTGTATAATTAATTTTTCAGGTTTCATCAATGTAATATTGCCTTAAAAAAAATTTAAATCCTAACCTTAAGATTAAATCAAGTTCACATTTAAAATTTAAGATATGTAAGTGAAATAGTAGATTTAATTAATTATCAATTAAAGTAAATAAACTTATTTTAATACAAGAAAAAATTATAAGCAATTGATATGACAATAAAAAAATGCATATAATCAACAAAGTTGCTATTTTACAGTAAAAGCTAGATGAATCATGTGAAATTTTAGAAAATTATTTATAACTTTATTGTAATATCTACATTTGGCAAGTGATCTACGCTATGTGTTACAGGCAAATAAATCTCTCCATAATTTAATTTTCCAATTTTTTAAACGATAAGTCAATATCCACAACATGGCTACTTTTTTCATCTAATTTGTTGAGATCATTATAAGAAATACAAAATCCCCAATCTTTTTTATAATACGAAGCTACATAAGGAATAAATTTAGATATTTTTTTATATAGTAAAGTTTTTTTTTAGGTCATTAAAATGATATTTTGAATTAATATCTTTAGAATAACTAACTAAATATAAATTTTTTTTTAAATTTGTTACAAATGCTTTTTTAACATTTCATACTGTTAGAATATTTCAATCAAAAATTTTCGTAACACTTCTAACACTTTTTATTTTAGCTGATAGGTAAACTTCTTTTAGTATTTTTAGACTCTTCTATTTCATTTGCCTGTTAAACTTCTTTTTATGGGTCATAATTTTTTACTTAACTTATAAATTATTTTTCCACTCATAAATTTATATTTTCAATATTTTGTTCATTAATTCAAATTTACATATTAGATTTATAAATATCCTTCTTTTCTTTCAAAAGGATTCA
>Ga0209383_1001837_pt1 | contig 12974 bp, 13 predicted proteins | sample CoawatmetaG02DNA_FD_187510 | JGI IMG/M metagenome (GOLD analysis project Ga0209383, IMG submission 187510) | Marine microbial communities from the West Antarctic Peninsula - Coastal water metaG029-DNA (SPAdes) (version 2) | ecosystem: Environmental > Aquatic > Marine > Coastal ... | reverse complement strand
TAAATTGGTCAATGGGTATTAGTTTTTCTATATCAGGAACATAGCCAATTTCTTCGCCAATTTCTCTGTATAATCCATCTACTATCTTTTCGTCATTGTTAATTTTTCCACCAACAAATGCCCAGGTGTTTTTAAAACTCGTGTCGTCTCTGAGTAAAAATAAAAATCTTAGTGTGGACTTAGAGAAAAAAACAGCACCAGCACTTTGTTTTAAATTACTAATTGCCAATCTCCTGCTTTATATTCGCCTTCATAACTTTTAACCCAATTTTCACCAGTCCATTTGTATTGTATACCAGTGTTAGTGTTGGTTGCATAATGTACTCCAGAGTCTGTACTGCTATCAAATGCTACATTCCATCTTATTCCATCATATTGTATGATGTCATTAGGGCTAGCGATAAAGTCGTTTCCAGATGTATCTTTCCAAGCATCTGGTCCGTCTGTATTGTCCTTGGCACCAATACCTTTAAGAATTAAATATCTCTGCCCAGTAGCTGATGTAGCAAGCCCAGCGTCTGGTCCTACTTTTAGAGGATTTATAACTTTTAATACTGGAGGCAAGTCATTTGTAGGTATAGTATCTCCATCAACAGTAAACAAGAGTTTTGTATCGTCACTAGGATGATGTGCAACTGTTCCTACAATCTCTCCTGTGCCAAAGTCAAGTCTAATTTGACTTATGCCAGCTTGTAACTCACCATATTGGTTAATTACTGCTCGCCAAGTGATATCATCTACCCCAATTTTAACTGGTGGGTCGTTTTCAATGCTTGTTGGCTCTACTTTATTAGTCACTGATTCTTGAATTTCAAGGATAGTTAACGTATTACCTAGGAGTAAAATTCCATAGTTCATGGGTGCAAATTTCATTCTAGTGCCCATTAATATGTTTTGATCTATTACGCCGTCAGCAAGATCACCGCTTTCATCAAAAATGCTAGCAATAATTTTATTAACAACTCCAAGTTTTTTAACCTTAGACGGTGGTGAAATCCAAATTGGAACATTAAATGTTAATGTAGCAATATCAATTAATTCATCTGCGCCAACAGGAACTGCTCTGCTACTCCAAGTTACTCCGGTTAGTTCAATATAACTTAAACTTCCCCAATCTAAGTAGCTGTCTGTGCTTTGTATTTCAAGTGAAGGATTAAATAAAACTAAAATTTGCTCTAGTAACTGTAATTTTTGTGTAGTATTACTAGTCCAAATGTCTACATTCAATGTTAGGTTGTACGGAACAGGCATTAACCGTTCTACTGTAAACGCATTGCCTTGTTGAGTAGTATATTCACCTGAATCTTGGTCAAATTTTCTCATACGGATATGACGTTTGTCCACAAAAGTAGGATCTTGCCGTCTATCTACTGTATACTCCATAGCATTGATATAACAACTAATCATTGGAGTTGGGATAATCTTGTTTTCACTATTGTCTCTAAGAAGACTAGATACTAGTCTAGTAGCATCTCCGTACTTAACAGGCACAGTTTGCAATGTAGTATTTCCTGTTCTATCTTTGCCAAATTCAACTTGGAAGTTTGAAAATGCACGAATAAACTGTAACAAGAACCTACGTACTTGATTATCGTAAAAAAACTGTTGAGGCATTATTCATCTTCCTGAATTTCTAGAGCCTTGCTTAATGCTTGACGCTGTGATATCACAGTGTTATCATCCTGGGTAGTTGTTGCTGTATTATTAATAAACCCTGAGCTAAGGCTAGTGCTCTTTCCTGGCGTTGGGTTACTTCTAACATTGTCTTCGACCTTAACAAAACGTGTGCCACTGAAACGGAATAGTCTATTTGGTAAAAAGTCCATTCTAAGAACGTAATCACCTTCAACTGCATCAGTTGGGAAACTAGTACCCATTGATACTGCTTCACCGTTAGGAGCAAGCCCGTCGCCAACTAAGTACCCGCTGTATGCGAGAGAGTTTTCTGGGCTTATACGAGTACTATCAGCAGTTATTAGAGTACTATCAGATGTCTGATTGGAATCATCAGCAGTGTACCCCAGTGGATCCATGGGTTTACCAGTTGAATCTGCTGGAACCACATAAAACTTGCTAGTATCGTAACCGCTTTTGGGAACCTCTACTTCTGCCTGCTCTACTACTTTGTTAGTAATCTCAAGCTCTTTGGAGTACGTGCTGAGAAGATCTCTAAGCGTACTGCCTGTGCTTTCGCCAGTGTTCTCGTCAATCTGTATCTTATTAAGGATATCTTGGTATTCTTGAGCGTCTACTAGTGGAGTACATTTAACCCGCCATAGATGTGGCCACCAAGTTGGGCTATATCCCTCAGTAGGTCTAGTACCTTCCTGTACCACATAATATCGTTTAAGTGCAACTTCTAAACTCGTATCCAGGCTATTATAGTCTTTTAAGTGCGGCAATTCTAAAACGTCACCACTCATTAAACTTCGGCCTAGTGTGCTAGCCATGTCAGCAAGATGAAATGTAATAAACAGTGTGTCGTTTTGTAAAAACAAACCAAACTGACTTAAATCAAAATCAGTATCAGCAACATTGTATATACCACGCATGTTATATACGTCTTGCTCATACTTCCTATCTCTATTTTCTAAGAATAAAAAATCCTGTATAGCAAGTGGGTCATCTTCTGTTGCTTGAGGCTGGCTAAGGTCTGCGCTTGGACCTTGGTTCATAATTCCTAGGTATTTGTGAACATGTATTCCTGTTCCGCCCACAGTGAATTGTTCTTTAATTGTACGATCAAAGAACTTAAAATCATTGGAATGAGCTCCCTCTTTCCACATGGATATTCTAGGCATATTTAGAATCCTTAACTTAGTTATAGTATTTATATGGGATCTAGTTTGTAAATAAATACAGCTAGATGATAAAATACTGGCATCTGCTACTTTTTCAAGCACTCTTCGTCGTGGGTCTTACAACATTATATTTCTGGATAGATTTGCGTATGATCTCGTTAGAGTAATTTTCTATAGTAAATGAAGTATTATATATCTTGACAATGCGTCTGAAACAACATACAAAATAAATATCAATATTCCGTTACGCCCTACTTCAATTAAAAGAGCGTTTGTCTTAGCTTGTTGAGCCCTTAACATTTTTTCTTTAAATTTTTTAGCTTGATCCTCAGCTTTTTGTTTTGCAACTTTTTTTTCATTAGCTTGATTTTCACTAAATTTTTCGTCGTATTCGCGGTCCATCTGCCGCTGATGCTCTATTCTTGCATCTTCTGCCCGTTCTTTTGGAGATCTATATGGTACTTCGTCAGCCATGTCTGAAATATTTAGCGGTTAATGGTTGACATTCAGTGCATGCGTGTTACTATGTAGGTAAGCTAAAGTGAAAGAGTTAAATATGGCAAAGATTGTTGATTTTAATACACGAAAAGAAATACCTATATCTACATTCCAACGGGAATGGGTAGAGACAGTAGCAAACGAGTCTGTAGACAATCTTGATATTGCAGACATTATGAGCCTTATCCAGGGCATGGAGGAATACAATGGCGAAAAATTCACTTCTAACGACTAAGAAAAAGAAGAAAGTTAACGCAAGAAAAGCTAAGACTGGGGTACTGGCACTTGACACGTCACGTGGAATCAGGCATTTTACCAGGGCTTTTCATAATGAAGTCGAGACAAAAGTTTGTTCTCCAATTATTAAATCATATGTTAAAAAGAAATTTAATAAGGAAACGACCAGATCTATCCTTGCTAACCCTGAGTTTAACTTTACGTATAACCATATTGCTGCATATTGCTATTATGACGGATTGTCTGACGTAGATCCTATCCCTGAAGAAACACATATATGGATGGCAAAACGCTTTGCTGAACTAGCAGAGTCTGGCAGGCCGTTAGTTAAAGAAGTTGAAGTTAAGAAGAAAGTTGATGTTTATAAGCCTACTATACAAGACAGGATGAACGAGCAACTTAGTGAAATTATTGGCGATCTTGAAGTATTAGTGGACATGCAACCTAGTTCAGACATTCCTAAAATGTTTGAATACCTAAAAACTAACACAGTGGCTCAAGCACATATTAGTAAGATCCGTAGTTATTACGAGCCAATTGCTGCTGAGTTTGCGTTATTGCAATCCATGCCTACTGCCACACAACTTAAAAAGATGAGCGAAGCAGAGCAGGATACTTGGGAGCAAATTAAGGAAGGATACGACAATTTTAGTAAAAAAGATATAGCTATGTTTGTAAAATTCTTTGATACAATGTTTAGCGATCTTGATGCATACGCTAATCTTAAGAAAGCAAACCGTGCAGTTCGAAAGCCCAAGCCTAGAAGTGCTGATAAGATTGTTTCTAAGTTAAAGTTTAAAACAGACGATAATCGATATAAGATTGTTAGTATTGATCCTACTACAATAGTAGGTGCTAGTGAACTTTGGGTGTTTAACACTAAAAACCGCAAACTAGGCAAGTATGTTACAGAGGAACATGCTATTTTAACAGTTAAAGGAACAACTTTACTATTTTTTGATGAAAAATTAAGCACTCAAAAGACACTACGTAAACCCGAAGTGCAACTTAAAGAGTTTGGCAAGGCTGGTAAAATAGCATTACGCACATTTATGAACGATATTAAGGCAACTGAGACAAAAATGAATGGACGCCTAAATGAACATATAGTATTACTAAAGGTTTCTAAATAAATACTATGCGGGGGACTAATCTTCCCCTGCTGCAATAGGAACTTTTATTAATGGCCGATCTAACTACGTTACGAAAAGATATTACAGATTACATTTATTTCCGCTTAGGCGGGGATATGGTGGACGTTGAGCTTGACCCTTCTCATTATACTATGTGCATTGATCAAGCATTGCGTAAGTATCGCCAGCGGGCAGGCAGTAGTGTTGAAAGTAGTTATCTGTTCCTGTCTATTATTGAAGAACAACAAGAGTATGTCTTGCCAGACGAAGTGCAGGAAGTTAGACAGGTATTCCGTCGAAGTGTTGGTAGTTCAGGCACTGGTACAAACTTTGAACCATTTGAGGCGGCTTTTGTAAACACTTATCTAATGCAAGCTGGACGTGTTGGCGGCCAAGCAACTTTCGAAATGTATTATCAATATCAAGAGATGAGTGCTAGAATGTTTGGCGGATTTGTTAATTTTGAATTTAACCCAGTTACTAGAACCGTAACATTATTACGTAAATTTAGTGAAAGTGGGGAAAAAGTTGTACTCTGGGTTTATAATATTCGACCTGAATCAGGACTACTACAAGACAAGCAAATTCAACCATGGATTCAAGATTATAGTCTAGCACTTGCGAAGTTTACACTAGGCGAAGCACGTAGTAAGTTTGCTACTATTGCTGGGCCACAAGGCGGCACATCACTGAACGGTGATACACTTAAAGCAGAAGCTCAAGCAGAGATGATGCAACTTGAGGAAGATCTTAAGAACTACATTGATGGTTCAGACCCACTCTCTTTTATTATTGGCTAATTACACAAAATAATGTTATAATAATACTATGATAATAGGATTAGTTGGACTTATAGGTTCTGGTAAGGGAACTGTTGGCGACATGCTCGTCGAACAGAACTTTAAGCATGAAAGTTTTGCTAATAGTTTAAAAGACGCCGCCTCAAGTGTTTTTAACTGGGATAGAGAACTGCTAGAAGGCGTCACTCCTAAAAGTAGAGCATGGCGTGAAGGGGTTGATGAGTGGTGGAGCGAACGACTAGGTATACCTAATTTCTCACCAAGGGTTGCATTGCAACTACTGGGAACTGAGGTGTTTAGGAACCACTTCCATCAAGATATCTGGATACTAGGGTTAGAATCAAGAATTAAAGATTCCACAGACAACATTGTTCTTACAGATGCTAGGTTCCCAAATGAGATAGACATGGTGCGTAGATTAGGCGGCGTAATTGTGCGGGTTAAACGTGGCGATGACCCAGCGTGGTTTAATTTTGCTACTACACAACCAGAGAACATGTTCCAAGTACACCCAGATATACATGCTAGTGAATATAGTTGGGTCGGAGTAACTCCCAACTATCTTATTACTAATGACGGAACTATGGAAGATTTAAATATAGTAGTTACAGATCTTCTTCAAGATCTCCTTGGGTCCAACCCGACCTAGATAATTCATAATTACAGTTAAGACAAATTGTTCTTAAATTTGAAACATTAACATTTTGTTGATTTCTATCAACTTGAAATACAACTAGTTGTCCGTCCATTGCAGGTTTAAATCCGCAATGTTCACAAGCTAGTGTTTTCTTATATCCAGCTATTTCCCATCTTGTTTGTTGTCTAGTAGTAAGTTTTTTCTTAGCCTTAATACATTGATTGCATAACTTTCGATAGTAAATTTTATCGTTTAGATGATAATTTACGGCGGCTGGCTGTGTTTGGCACTGTGAACATACAGGTCTCATACTATTACTTATCAGCGTAAATCCAATGGTCCTTTAAAGGTTGCCCAGTAACCAAGTGTTTTCTGTAACTATTGATAAATATATGATAACAAAACTCTGTATGAAGGATGAGCAAAAATATGGCATTAGTATCACCCGGCGTAGAAGTTACAATAATTGACGAAAGCAACTATGTTGCAAGTGCTGCTGGAACAGTAGCATCAATTATCGTAGCAACCGCTCAAGACAAAACCAGTGGAACCGGTACAGGTACCGCCTCTGGAACAACTGCTGCAAATGCAGGAAGTACTTTTTTAATTGGTAGTCAAAGAGAATTAGTATCAACATTTGGTAATCCAAATTTCTATCAAACTGCTAGTGGTAGCGCAATTAATGGCCACGAAATTAATGAATTTGGATTAATGGCTGCTTACAGCCTATTAGGTTCCAGCAACAGGGTATATGTTACTCGCGCTGATGTTGACCTAGCTGAGCTAGTATCAAGTACTAGTAGGCCACTTGGTACTCCAACTGATGGTGTTATTTGGTTGGACACTGGTACTGATACCCGTTGGGGAATATTTGAATGGAACCTAACATCTGGAACATTTACAAATAAAATTCCAACAGTTATTACATCTACTACTGACTTAGCCAGTGGAATTCCAAAAGCATCAATTGGTGCAATTGGAGCTTATGCTATTGTAGCAACAAACACAAGTAATCCTTTATACTACAAGAACCGTAGCAACGCATGGGTACTAGTTGGTAGTTCAGCTTGGCAAATAAGTCATCCAACAACTTCTGGCACAATAGCAAGTCCAGGATTAGCAAATGGCAACACCATTGTAATTAACGGAACAACGGTAACAATGGCCGGTAGCACAGCGGCACAACTTGCTACAAGTATTAATAATGCAAGTATTACAGGTATTACAGCCGCGGCAGTTAATAACAAAATTGAAATTTATGCTACTAGTTTGGCAGTAGGCGTAGACAGTGTTGCAGACGGCAAGTTGGTTCTTGCTAACGGAACAGGTACTATCCTTACACTTACTGGATTAGTAGCAGGAACATTTGCTTGCCCATTAATACAACAGAGCGCACACTTTACTGTTCCTGAATTTAAATCAACAGATACAGTCCCACGCCCATCAGGAAGTACTTGGATTAAAACAACTGCAAGTAACCTAGGTGCGGTTATTGATGTTAGCGTTTATAACGCAACTACTGGACAATTTGAGTCAGTCAGTGTTCCGCTTTATGAAAACGATCGTACCGCAATTAAAAATCTTGATACAACAGGCGGCAAGTTGATTGCTGCTGGCAGTTATTACACGCAGTTTGATGTTACTGAAAACGACACAGTAACTTACAAAATATTCCGTAGATTTGCACTTGGTGCATTGGATGTTACTGGAACAGTAAATTCAGCAACACCACTTACTGCTAATGAGACATTTACTATTCAAGCTAGTGTTGCAAATAGCACTACACTTTCAACCGCAGTATCTGTATCAGTTAGTGGAACTGGAATTGCAAACATAGCCGCTGATATTACAGCCGCTAACGTAGCAAATGTAAGTGCTAGCGTAACTGCTTCAGGATTCTTGCAAATTACACATTCACTAGGTGGCGTTATTGTACTTAAAGATACAAGCGGCACGCCAATAGCAGATGCAGGGATTGCAACGACTATTACAAGTGGTCAAGTTAGAGCAGGTAACGACACTAACTTAATCCTAAGTAACTGGGTTGCCCCAACATACACAGCAAGTGAAAGTGCGCCAAATTCAGACCCTGTTACTACACGTAGCTGGTATCATGGCGGTACAGAGGCTGACATTTTAATCAGTGATGGAACAAATTGGAAAGGGTATCAAAACATAACAAGTGATGCTCGTGGATTTAATTTATCTAACACTGACGCAACTGGTGTTATATTCTCTGCATCGGAGCCTCTTACACAGATTGATTTAACTTCACTTGTAGTTGGCGACTTGTGGATAGATACAAGCGATTTAGAAAACTATCCAATGCTTTATCGTTATCAGGTTGTTAGCGGCGAAAATCGATTTGTCCTAATTGACAAAACAGATCAAACAACAGAAAATGGTATACTATTTGCTGATGCTCGCTTTATGGGAGACGCAACTTCTGATGTAGTTACAGGAACTATACCAACTACAGCATCATTACTAGCAAGCAATTATCTTGATATTGATGCTCCGGATCCTACATTGTTTCCAAGAGGTATGCTACTGTTTAACACCCGTCGTAGTTCATACAATGTAAAAGAATTCCGTAAGAACCACTTTAGCAGAACAAACTTTAGTGACACTACACTTTATCCAACCCTTCCAACAGAAAAAGATGCGTGGGTATCAGTAAGTGGCAACAAAAACGACGGTAGTCCTTTCATGGGACGCAAGGCTGTTCGTAAAATTGTTGTTGGAGGATTGAAAGCAGCTATTGATAACAGTGAAGCACTTAGAGAAGATGCACGTGACTTTAACATTATTGCAGCACCTGGATATCCAGAGTTAATTTCTAACATGGTATCACTTAATAACGATAGACGCAGCACAGCGTTTGTTATAGGTGATACAAGTCTTAGACTTGCAGCTACTAGTACTGCAATCCAAAACTGGGCAAGCAATACTGCTGCAGACACTGGAAACAGTGAGGACGGGCTAGTTACTTCTGATCCATACTTAGGAGTGTTTTATCCACCAGCACAGACAACTGATCTTAGTGGAAACACTATTATTGTTCCAGCAAGTCACATGATGCTTAGAACTATTGCTAGAAGTGACGACCAGAGCTTCCAATGGTTTGCTCCAGCAGGAACGAGACGTGGACTAATTGATAATGTCAGTGCAATTGGCTTCCTTAACGCCGCAACTGGTGAATTTGTAGTAGACAACGTCAGAGAATCACTACGTGATACACTTTACAGTAATAGGATTAACCCAATTACATTCTTTAATGGCGTTGGATTAATGAACTACGGTAACAAGACTCGCGCAGCTGTTACTAGTTCATTAGATAGAATTAACGTATCACGGTTAACAAACTATTTACGTTCTCAATTACAGGCAACTGCACTTGGATTTGTATTTGAACCAAATGACAAGATTACCCGTGATGAACTTAAAGAACAAGTTGAACAAATTATGAATGACTTGGTTGCAAAGCGTGGAATTTTTGACTACTTGGTAGTTTGTGATGACACTAATAACACTCCTACACGTATTGACAGAAATGAGCTTTACGTAGACGTTGCTATTGAACCTACAAAGGCTGCGGAATTTATCTTTATTCCAATCCGCCTCAAGAACACAGGTGAAATTGCTTCAGGTAATATAGCTGCAGCAGGTGCCGTTTAAAGTACTATAAACAACGAAATTAATGGGGGGTATGCAAATTACTCCCCATTTTTTGTGGACCAGATTAGATAAATAATATTAATAGATAATATAGGAGACACGACATATGTCCGTTTCATCATTAACAAAATTCACTGTACCATTAGATAGTGATCAATCTGCCACTTCACAGGGCCTATTAATGCCCAAGCTAAAGTATCGCTTTCGTGCGTTATTTGAAAATCTTGGCGTGTCTACTCCCCGTACAGAATTAACTAAGCAAGTTATGGATATTACCCGTCCAAACTTAACATTCGAAGAGATCGAAATTCCAGTTTATAACAGCCGTGCATATATTGCTGGTAAACATTCATGGGATCCAATTACAGTTACCTTCCGTGACGACGTCAACGGTAGCGTTAGCAGACTACTTGGAGAGCAAGTACAGAAGCAGTTCGATATTATGGAACAAGCTAGTGCAAGTTCTGGTATTGACTATAAGTTTATTACCCGCATGGAAGTACTAGACGGCGGCAACGGTGCTAGTGTAGCAAACGTTCTTGAAACCTGGGAATTATATGGTTGTTTCTTAACTAACGTTAACTACAATGACCTAAACTACGCAGAAGCAACTCCTGTAACTATTACAGCAAGCATTAGATATGATAATGCTATCCAAAGCCCGATTGGCGATGGTGTAGGTGCTACTGTAGCAAGAGCTCTTGGCCAAACAGTTACTGGTTAATAACTTTTACTTTACATTTTTAAAGACCCTCTGAATCTTTCAGGGGGTTTTTTTTGTAAAGTATACACATAATCTGATAGCATAAATAGTTGTAATAAGGAGATATCTGTGGCTAATGCTAACACTATTCTAACTGCCCTTGCAAAAGGCGACCAGATTAAAGATTTTCAACATGCGTCACGGTTGTTTATTGATAACAACTACGAGCTACAGCCACGCTTTAGTAACCTCTTTCATGTAGTTTTTAACCTTACGCCTCAAGCAGCTAGACTTTTTAATAATGTTGAAAAGTTAGAAATTAATATGTTGGTCAAGACTATTGATCTCCCTACATTTAATATTGACACTCAAACACATAATCAGTATAACAGACAGGTACACAGTCAACACAAGTTAAACTATAATCCTGTCACAGTAACATTTCATGACGATCAGAAAGATTTAATTAGAAGTTTCCTGCATACGTATGCTAATTTTTTCTATAACGACAGTAAGTATTCCCTGGGAAGCGGCAATTATGACACTAATGATAGATATGGTGGATATAGAGGCAACGATTATGGATTGAGCGACGGAAATCAACGATTCTTTAAAGATATTAGAGTGTACACTATGTTGCAAAAAAGATTTGCAGAGTATACTCTTGTGAACCCCTTGCTTACTGCCTTTGGGCATGACAGTCATAGTTATGCAAACACTAGTGTAATGCAACATAATATGACAATTCAATATGAGACTGTGAAGTATGCAACAGGATTTGTAAACAATATTAATCCTAAAGGATTTAGTGACATACATTACGATAAGGTTCCAAGTCCGCTTGGCGTCTTTGGCGGCGGCGTAACTAATAGTATATTTTTCCAAGGTGGACTTGTTGATGCGGCAAATTCTGTGGCAACTGATCTGTTTAACGGAAATATCCTGGGTGCTATAATTAAAGGCGGGGTTGTCTTTAACAACACTAAAGACGTTGATCTCGGAAGAGTATTAGAAAAAGACTTAGAACGAGTTGTCGGAAGTGTTTTGCGCGGCAAAAATCCATTATCTGATATTATATTGCCTAACCTATTTGAGACATCAATACCGGGTTCGCCTACATCACCATCGGGTTCTCCGGTAGATCGAACCTTTCCGCAATCTGCTAGCAGTATTCCTAATACAATAAGTAGCAATGGTAATAATATTCTTTCAACAGCCTTTAACGGGGTTACAGATTTTGTATCGGATGTATTTAACTTAGGAAACGCAACTACTATCCCGAATGGATCATTTTCACCTGGTAGCGGAAAAAATTTAAGTGCCTTTGAGAGAGTTACTCCGAACTTTCAAGGATCTAGAAAGCAAAAATTAACAGAAGTACAGGATAGAATTAGTATACTTGAAACCCAACTTAAATCAGACTCAGAAAATAGTATTATTATAGGTGAAATAAATCAATTAAAAACTCGACTCCAATTAGAATTTAAAAAGATATCAACATGACAACACAGAATACCGCATTACCATTAACAAACCCCCAGGACAATCTTGATCAACGAATTAGTGAATTTTTTACCACACAATTCTCTCCTATTGGAAAATTTACCGACAATGAATATGAACTGGTTAAGAGTTTTTGTGTTACCCGTACCAGTAATGAAGAAGCGGCTGCTAGCCTAACAGCAGGAATTTTAAATGCTGTAAATGAGCTACAACTTTATGCCGCTGACGTTATAGATAAGTTTGAGAACAGCGATACAAAAGTTACAATCCCACTGCTTCTTAATGCTAGTAGAAAAGGCACAAGCCTATTAGGATTTGTTAACGACAAAACTCCTCCCCCAACGGTACAGCAACAGGTAAAAACTTAAACCATGGCTAGTAAGTGGGCAAACGGACTCTACGAAGTAGCTAACCGTGACAAGTATGCTGGAAATAAACCGCCACGTTATAGAAGTAGTTGGGAACATGCGTTTATGCGGTTTGCTGACAATCATCCAAGTGTAATACAATGGGCTAGTGAGAGTATTCAGATACCTTATAGAAATCCGCTAACAGGAAAACACAGTATATATGTTCCTGACTTTGTAATAATTTATCAAGGCAAAGACGGCAAACGTCGCGGAGAGCTTATTGAGATAAAACCAAAGAGCCAAACATCATTAACAGAGAAAACAAGTCAACGAGATAGACTTTCGATAGCAATTAATCATGCTAAGTGGGAATCTGCGGCAAAATGGTGCAAACACAAAGGGTTGCATTTTAGAATAGTTAACGAGGCAGATATTTTCCACCAAGGTAAAAAGCGTAGATAAGTACTTGTATGACAAAAAAATTAGAAAATCTCTTTGATTTAGCAGATCACGATACTCCAGAGATAACTGTTGAAGAAAATCTTAGTATCACTAACGGAGATACTAGTGTTCCTAAAAAACAAAAACTGCCTGAGATACAACATACATTAGCCGCAGTAGACAAGATTGATGC
>Ga0209383_1001833_pt1 | contig 12992 bp, 12 predicted proteins | sample CoawatmetaG02DNA_FD_187510 | JGI IMG/M metagenome (GOLD analysis project Ga0209383, IMG submission 187510) | Marine microbial communities from the West Antarctic Peninsula - Coastal water metaG029-DNA (SPAdes) (version 2) | ecosystem: Environmental > Aquatic > Marine > Coastal ... | reverse complement strand
AGAAATTCATCCTGATAAATTTGTATCAGCAAGCCAAATTGAAAAAAATCAATCATTAATAAAATCTACAGAAGTTAATGATGCATACCAAACACTTAAAAATCCAATAAAAAGAGCTAGATACTTGATTAAAATAAATTTAAATTCTGAAGAAAATAATTCAATCTTACCTCATAGTTTTTTAATACAACAAATGGAATGGGAAGAGCATCTAGAATCTATATCAGAACAAAAAAGCGAGCTAGAAAAATTCAAACTTCTAATTAATGGTGAATATCAAAAAAATTTAAGCAACTTAGAGAGTGTATGTGATACAGATAAAAATTGGGATGGTGCTATGGAAATTTTAAATGAAATACAATTTATTGATAAATTAAATTATAAAATTATTCAACAAATTAACTTAATCGAGACAAAATAGTGGCCCTTCTTCAAATTTCTGAACCAGGAAAAAGTACAATGCCTCATGAGCATCGTCTTGCCGTAGGTATAGACCTTGGTACTACCAACTCTCTTATTGCATCAGTCGTCAGTGGGGAAGTTAGCATCTTAGAGCAAGGAAATAAAGAACGCTTGTTACCTTCAGTAGTTCATTACTCATCAAGTAATCCTATAGTTGGTAGTGAAGCAAAAAGTCTACAAATTAAAGACCCCAAAAATACCATCTCCTCAGTTAAGCGTTTAATAGGTAAAAATTTATCTGACATTGATACAAAATTTTATTCTTTGGATTTAAAAGATGATGATGGTGTTATTGGAATCCAAACCGATCAAGGTATTAAAAATCCTGTTGAAGTATCATCCGATATATTAAAAAAACTTAAAGAAACTGCGGAAGAAAGTCTTGGCAATGAATTATATGGAGCAGTGATTACAGTCCCCGCTTATTTCGATGATGCTCAAAGACAGGCAACCAAAGATTCAGCGAAGCTTGCAGGTATTAATGTGCTTAGATTGATTAATGAACCTACAGCTGCAGCAGTTGCTTATGGATTAGATCAAAATAAAGAAGGGAATTTTGTTATTTTTGATCTAGGTGGTGGCACATTCGATGTTTCAATATTAAATTTATCCAAAGGAATATTTGAAGTTCAAGCTACTCATGGTGATGCAAATCTTGGTGGGGATGACTACGACCAGGTAATTTTTGAATGGATTTGTAAGAGTAATAAAATAAATATAACTGACTCAAAAATTAAACAAAAATTATTCACCCTATCTAGAGAGATAAAAGAAGCACTCACCAATAAAAATTCAATTAAAATTAACGAAACCATTAATGAAAAAATTAATATTAAATGTGAATTAAGCCAACAAGAATTTGAAGAAATTACCAAAGAACTTACAAAAAAAACCATCGGCTCAACTCTTCAAGCACTGCGCGATGCTGAATTAAGCGTTTCTCAAATTCAAGGGGTTGTAATGGTTGGGGGCTCCACTAGAATGCCATGTATTCAAAATGCAGTAAAAGAGTTCTTTAAGCAACCTCTTCTTAACAACCTTAACCCAGACGAAGTTGTTGCTTTAGGTGCGGCGCAACAAGCAAATATTTTAGCTGGCAATACTAACGATAACCTTCTTCTCCTTGACGTCATTCCTTTATCTTTAGGTGTCGAGACTATGGGTGATATTGTAGAAAGAATCATACCTCGTAACTCAACCCTACCTGTATCAATGGGTCAAGAGTTTACAACATATAAAGATGGCCAAACAGCTATGATAATTCACGTTGTTCAAGGAGAGCGAGATTTAGTTCGGGATTGTAGGTCACTAGCAAAATTTACACTTAAAGGAATTCCTCCGCTGGTTGCTGGAGCAGCTAAAATTCTCGTTACTTTTCAGGTTGATGCTGATGGACTACTTTCAGTTAGTGCCAAAGAGCAATCAACTGGAACTCAATCAAAAATTGAGGTTAAGCCTTCATACGGTCTATCTGATGATAAAATAAAAAAAATGTTAGAGGATTCATTTAACCTTGCAAATGAAGATAAAGAATCTAGGGCATTGTCCGAAATAAGAATAGAAGGCTCACAGCTTTTAGAAATGATAGAAAATGCGATCAAAGCAGACTCTGACTTATTAAAAGAAAAAGAGCTAAATTTATTACAGGAAACATTAGGTGAATTAAAGAAGTCTCTTGAATCTTCTGATAGAAATAATATAGAAGAATTAACTAAAAAACTAAATGATGACAGTCAATCTTTTGCAGCAAAACGAATGGACAGATCTATTCAAAAAGCCTTAACAGGCAAATCACTTAACTCATTGGAATTTTAAGATGCCAAAAATAATCGTCCTGCCTCACCATGAAATATGTCCAGATGGAGATATTATAGAAGCTAAAACAGGTGATTCTATATGCGACTCTTTATTAAAAAATCATATTCATATCGAACATGCATGTGAAAAAGTATGTGCATGTACAACATGTCATGTAGTCGTAAAAGAAGGACTTGAGTCGCTAAACGCCTCTGATGAGGACGAAGATGATATGCTTGATAAAGCTTGGGGGCTGTGTCCACAATCTAGATTATCTTGCCAATCCATCGTAAAAGATAAAGATCTTACAATTGAGATTCCTAAATACACAATTAATTTGGCGAGTGAAGGATAAAAATCTTACCTAGAAACTAACTCCATATCCAACACCAATTGCATTATATTCACTATCACCTACTTTTCTTTTAAATCCTAATGATAACGATTTACTTTCAGTAATCTTGTATCCAACACCTGCTTTTAACGTTTTTGTATAATCACGATACTTATCTGTATCAAATGCATCACGAAATCTTACGCCCCCTTTAATTGACCATTTATCATTAATTTTATATTTCAATCCTGGGGTGATAGCCCAAAAATTAAAAGTCTTTGTATTTGTTTTCTTATTACCAGCGCCAACTTTCATATAAGCGTTTAAATTATCTGATAATTTAACTTTACCAATTATTCCTAAACCTATTCTTGTACCAAACCCCTTGGTATCTTTTTGTTTATGGGCTACTTTAATGTCAGTTGAAAAATTATTATTGAGTTTCATACCTAATTTAAAACTTCCTTCAATTGCGTCTTGCTGACCATCTTTACCATCTTGCTGACCAAGGGAGATTTTTGCATAATAATCATCCGCCATAATATTTTTTCCCACTAGCAACAAAATAATTAAAATAATTTTCTTCATCTTTTATATATTCCTAATTTTAATTCCAAGTGAATTATCTAAGTTAAATATGACAATGCGATGACAAATTTTAATTTTATAAAATTTTATATTTTTTACTTACATTATTGCAAGAAGGCAACGTTACAATTATGAAAAAATTGAACTCTCTGAATCTATTTCGAACAACCCAGAGGACAAGCTGTAAACACCGCCTATAATTGCAATTTTTTTGTCTTTAACCATTTCGCTAATAATTGAGCTATTCTTTAGTATCGCTTCTATTTGTCTCTGAACATTCAAAAAGCAAACTTTCTCAACAAACAATTCATTTTGGGAATCTCTATGATCTTTATTGTTAATAGATTTTTCTGCTTCAACAGCTGGCGAGATTAATGAAATAATTTCTCCAATATTCCCTCCTTCATATTTATCGCAGGCTGCCTTGATTGCTCCACAATTAGAATGGCCCATTACTACAATAACTTTTGAGCCTAACCGAGTACATGAAAACTCAAGGCTACCAATTGCCTCTTTTGATGCAATATTTCCAGCTAATCGTACGCTAAATAAGTCACCAAGATTTTGATCAAAAATGAGTTCTGCAGAAGTTCTTGAATCACTGCAGCCTAAAATAGAGGCAATAGGCTGTTGTTTATCTTTAAGCTCCTCTCTTATACTTTTCATATTATATTGGCGTTTAGCATTATCAATAAAACGCTGGTTACCTTCTATCAATAAATTAAGAGTTTCTTTTGGTGTTATATTAACTCGATTAATTTTTGTAGATTCTTTCATATTAGGTCTCAGATCTCATTTGTGGGAATAAGATTACATCTCTTATACTTGGGCTATTAGTTAGTAACATTACTAATCTATCAATACCAATACCACATCCAGCAGTTGGTGGTAAACCATATTCAAGTGCTCTAATAAAGTCGGCATCGTAATACATTGCCTCCTCATCTCCAGATTCTTTTGCACTTACTTGGGCTTTAAATCTTTCCGCTTGATCTTCAGCATCATTTAATTCAGAAAATCCATTTGCAATTTCCCTTCCTGCAATAAATAACTCGAATCGATCAGTGAGATTTGGATTTGTATCAGATACTCGAGCTAATGGAGAAACTTCAATAGGATAGTCAACAATATACGTTGGCTGCCAAACATGTTCTTCTGCTACCGCTTCAAACAAGGCTAATTGATATGCTCCTAAGCCAGAACTAGCAGATAATTCATGGCCTTCTTTTTTTAAAACTTTACTAATAAAATCTTTGTCATTTAAATCTTTATTTGAAAATTCTTTCGAATATTTTTTAATTGCTTCAACCAATGTTAATCGATCAAAAGGCTTACTAAAGTCAATTGATTTTCCCTGGTATTCTATTTTTTCTGATCCAGTAACTAGCTTTGAGACTTCCCTAATACAAGATTCAGTGTAATCCATAAGCCATTGATAATCAGTGTAGGCAGCGTAGAACTCCATCATAGTGAATTCAGGATTGTGCCTAACACTCAAACCTTCATTCCTAAAACTTCTATTAATCTCAAAAACACGATCAAAACCCCCAACTACTAATCTCTTTAGATAAAGCTCAGGCGCAATCCTCAAAAACATATCCATATCCAAAGAGTTATGATGTGTTTTAAATGGCCTTGCTGTAGCTCCTCCAGGTATTGGATGAAGCATTGGTGTTTCGACTTCTAAAAATTTATTTGATTGCATATAGTTTCTAATGGCTGCAATTATCTTACTTCGCTTTAGGAAAGTTTGTTTTGTGTCCTCATTTACGATCAAATCAACATAACGTTGGCGATATTTTATTTCTTGATCAGTTAAGCCATGAAATTTTTCTGGTAAAGGTCGTAAAGATTTTGTTAATAAAATAAGCTCGGTTACTTCAACAGTAAGTTCATTAGTTTTGGTTTTAAACAATTTACCCTTTGCGCCAATTATATCTCCAAGATCCCATCGTTTAAAATCTGCATATAATTCTGGCTCTTTTTCTGAATTTATCAAATCTCTTGAAATATAAAGTTGAATTTTCCCACTTGTATCTTGGACTGTTGCAAAGCTTGCTTTACCCATAACTCGTTTAAGCATCATTCGGCCTGCGACAATTACATCAATACTTTTACCAAGGGCTTCTTTATCATCGCCATCATATTTTAGATGTAAATCTTCAGCATAGGAATTTGGCTGAAAATTATTTGGAAATGCAATTCTCTTTTTTCTAATTTCTTTTAGCTTAGACCTTCGCTCTAAGATAATTGAATTTTCATCTTTTTGGACTGGTTCTTTATTGTCGGTCAATTTACACCCCTTGTTTTAAGCTTTCACTAATAAAAGGGTCTAGATCTCCATCCAACACCCCTTGCGTATTTCCTATCTCAACTGAAGTTCTTAAATCTTTAATTCGGGACTGATCTAATACGTAATTCCTTATTTGTTGACCCCAGCCAATATCAGTTTTTGCATCTTCAACCGCCTGCTTCTCTTCATTTCTTTTATTTAATTCTAATGAATACAATTGTGCTTTTAGCATATTCATTGCCTCAGCTTTATTTCTGTGCTGCGACCGATCATTTTGACATTGAACTACAGTATTTGTTGGTATATGTGTAATTCTAACAGCAGAATCTGTTTTGTTAATATGTTGGCCGCCCGCCCCTGAAGCTCGATAAGTATCAATTCTTAAATCTGAAGGATTAACATCAATCTCAATGGATTCATCAATTTCAGGATAAACATTAACCCCAGCAAAAGATGTATGACGTCGACTACCTGAATCAAAAGGTGATTTTCTTACTAAACGATGTATACCAGTTTCAGTTCTAAAATAACCAAACGCATAATCACCAGATATTTTTAATGTGGCTCCTTTTATTCCTGCCACCTCTCCTTCAGACAATTCTAAAACCTCGACCTTAAATTCTTTTCTTTCTGCATAACGCATATACATTCTTAACAACATATTAGCCCAATCCTGAGCTTCAGTCCCGCCACTCCCTGATTGGAAATCAATAAAGCAATTATTAGGATCCATTGGATTCGAGAACATCCTCTTAAACTCAATGTCATCTACTTGTTTTTCAAGTTTGAATGTGTCCTCTTGAATGGTCTTAAGTGTATCTCCGTCCTCCTCTGTTGATACCAGATCAAAAAGTTCTTGATTGTCTTTTAAGTGTTTATTAAGATACTCAGCTTGGGAGACTACAATTTCAAGAATTCTTTTTTCTTTACCAATTTTCTGACTCAAAGCCCGATCAGTCCATGTCGCTGGGTCTTCTTGTTGTTTGGATAATAATTCTATTTGCTTTATCTTGGAATCAAGATCAAAGATACCCCCGAAGAGTATCAAATTTTTTATTAACTAATATAATACGTTGCTTTAATAACCCAATATCTTCTTGATCCATATTTCGATTTACCTTTAATAAACTTCAGAAATTAGTGTTTATTATAGCTCTGAATTACATAATGATTAAATATGTCATGAATATGTCATATTACTTACTTACTATCTATTATTAAATATCTCAATTTTTAATCTTACAAACCCATAGGAGTTTTTAGAAATGAAAGAAATTACTAAATTTATTTTTACAGTAGTCACAACTATTTTATTGTTTTCAAACTCAGCTATAGCAGCAACAGATATTGTAAAGATTGATGGGTCAAGCACTGTTTATCCAATTACAGAAGCTGTTGCGGAAGAGTTTCAAATAGAAACTGGTATCAAGGTAACAGTTGGAGTTTCTGGGACTGGTGGTGGCTTTAAGAAATTCTGTCGTGGGGATACTGTTATTTCTAACGCTTCACGTCCAATAAAACCAAAAGAAATCGAAAAGTGTAAAGCAGCTGGTATTGATTTTATTGAAATTCCTGTAGCCTATGACGCAATTACAATTGTTGTTAATAAAAGAAATGACTGGGCAAAAGAAATGACTCCTGAAGAGCTTAAAATAGCATGGGAGCCAGCTGCACAAAGTAAGATTACGAAATGGAGTCAAGTTAGGGATGGTTGGCCTGATGCTTCGATGAAATTATATGGTCCTGGTGCAGATTCAGGTACTTTTGATTACTTTACTGAATCCATTGTAGGAGAATCTAAAGCAATTAGAGGAGACTTTACTGCTTCAGAAGATGATAACGTTTTGGTCCAGGGAGTTTCTGGTGACAAAGGAGGTCTGGGTTATTTTGGCTTAGCTTATTACAATGAAAATAAAAATAAATTAGATGCGGTAGCAGTTAAAAATAATAAGGGTAAGTTTGTATTGCCTTCATTGAAAACTGTAATGGATGGTTCGTATAATCCCTTATCCAGGCCTTTATTCATATATCTAAATGCTAAAAAATCAGTATCTGATCCAAACGTTAAGAAATTCATAGATTTTTATTTAAAACATGCCGCAGCTTTATCTACAGAGGTTGGCTATATTCCATTTAGTAAAGCTGAATATGCTGCAATTAAAAATCATTATAAAACGCTTAAAACTGGAACTGCTTTTAAAAAACCAGCTATTGGTTTGTCGGTGCAACAAATGCTAGATTTATCCGCAGCAAATCAATAGAAATAAACATTCAAAGGCAGTTAAAACAATGCTTTTTTTATAAAAAACTATTTGTAATTTATAGTTTTGTAAGTATCATTTAAAGAGTTCCCTTTATGATAAATATGTCAGAAAAATTAAATGAATTCCGAAAATAATTTAATTATTAGTCCAAGATTAGCCAAAAACTTTCGAAGAAACTTAATGGAAAGATTTATCGAATTTGGCTTATTGTGCTCTGGACTCGTTGCAATATTTATTACCATGGCAATTGTTTACGTTCTTGTATCAGAAGCAATTCCCTTTTTTCAATATGTCAGCATAAAAGATTTTTTAACTGATACTGTATGGACACCTAATTATTCAATCAAACATTATGGAATTTTACCTCTCATATCCGGAACACTTACAACAACTGGCATAGCTTTGATCGTTGCAGTCCCACTAGGTACAATTACTGCAATCTATTTATCTGAATTTGCATCCCACAAAGTCAGAGAAATAATCAAACCAATACTTGAACTGCTTGTTGGTGTTCCTACTGTTGTATTTGGCTATTTTGCATTAATGTTAGTTACCCCCATGTTACAAAAAATATACCCTGATTTAACAACTTTTAATATGTTAGGTCCTGGTATTGTTATGGGAATAATGATTGTTCCATATATTGCATCAGTCGCTGAAGATTCTATGAGAGCCGTGCCAATGTCAATGAGGGAAGGGGCTTATGCTATGGGTGCTACACGTTTTCAAACAGCAGTCAGAGTTATAACCCCTGCAGCCATTTCGGGGATTGTTGCTGCATATATTTTAGCAATTAGTCGCGCTGTAGGTGAGACAATGATCGTAGCAATTGCTGCTGGGCAACAACCAAATTTTACATTTAACCCAGTTGAAAGTGCTGCCACAATTACGTCCTACATTGTATCAGTAGCATTGGGAGATTTAGAGCACGGTGGTATCGGATACCAAAGTATTTTTGCTGCAGGATTAACTTTATTGGTAATGACTTTGCTAATTAATATTTTAGGTCATGCAGTACGTAAAAAATATGCGGAGCGTTATTAAATAAATGACTATTCAAAACAAACCAGCTGCAAATAAAAATTTAAGTTCAATCCGAAAGACGATTGCCAATCATAAACGATACGATTTTATTTTTGCTAGTTTAGGTACTCTTGTAATTGCATCACTAACTATTACACTTTTAATTTTATTTCTTGACCTGGTAATCGATGGCTACCCAAGGTTTAATTTAGATTTTTTCTCTAATTTTCCATCTAGGCGTGCAGCACGTGCAGGAATATTATCAGCCTGGATTGGTTCTTCATTGGTACTTTTAGTTACATTTATTGTTGCAGTACCATTAGGGATTACATCAGGGGTTTATCTTGAAGAATATGCTAAGAAAAACTGGTTTTCTGACCTAATAGAAATTAATGTTTCTAATTTAGCTGGCGTTCCCTCAATTATTTATGGATTATTAGCTCTTGGATTATTTGTGTATAGCTTTGGATTAGGCCAAAGTATTTTAACTGCAGGTCTTACTTTAGCTCTTCTTATGCTTCCTATCGTTATTGTTTCAACAAGAGAAGCTATTAGAGCAATACCTGTCCATATTCGCGAAGCTGCATATGCTGTTGGTGCAACAAAATGGCAGGTTTGTCATAACCATGTAATTCCCTATTCATATGGAGGAATTTTAACAGGTGTAATTATTGGCATGGCCAGAGCAATTGGTGAAACTGCCCCAATCATAACGATTGGGGCTCTTACATTTATTGCATTTTTACCTCCAAGCCCTATTGGTTTAGAGCCTCCATTTTTAAACTTTGAATGGTTGAACTCTGGCTTTACAGTGCTACCTATTCAAATGTTTAATTGGATTTCAAGACCACAACATGCATTTCATATTAATGCTGCAGCTACTGGAGCAGTGATCATAATGCTTACTCTCTTAATGAATGGTTTTGCTATTAAGCTGAGATATAATATTAGGAAAAAAATTAAATGGTAAAAAAAATCACTTCAAATAAACTAAAACCCGATGAAATAATCAAGGCTGAATCTAAAAGTCTTAATTTCTTTTATGCTGATGGGACACAAGCTTTAAATGGTGTAAGTTTACCTGTTTACGAAAATAAAATTACTGCTTTAATTGGGCCTTCTGGATGTGGTAAATCAACTTTCCTAAGGTGTTTTAACAGAATGCATGATCTTTATCCTGGGAATCGATATGATGGTCAAATTATTTTACAGCCGGATAATACCAATATACTTTCAGATGGGGTTGATCCAATTGAAGTCCGTATGAGAATTAGTATGGTGTTTCAAAAACCAAACCCTTTTCCTAAATCAATCTATGAAAATGTAGCTTACGGGCTTAGGGTTAGAGGTGAATCAAACAAGCGTAGATTAGATGAAAAAGTTGAAGAAGCATTGAAAGGTGCATCATTATGGAATGAGGTAAAAGATCGCTTACAAGATCTTGCTTTTAACCTTTCAGGTGGCCAGCAACAAAGATTATGTATAGCAAGGGCTTTGGCAACAGAGCCTGAGATTATGTTGTTTGACGAACCAACATCAGCACTAGATCCAATTGCTACAATGAATATAGAAGAATTAATGTCAGAATTAAAGCAAAAACTATCGATATTAATTGTAACTCATAACATGCAGCAAGCTGCTAGAATATCTGACTATACCGCTTACATGTATCTCGGAAAATTAGTTGAGTTCGATGCAACTAATCAAATTTTTACAAACCCATCTAAGAAAGAAACAGAAGACTATATAACTGGCAAGTTTGGCTAAGAAAATTAAGACTTTATTTTTTCAATTAAAAATTCTGCGGCTTTAATCGCTTTTTCTTTGTCTGGTCCCTCTGTCATAACTCTTATTAATGGCTGAGTACCTGACTCCCTAATTAAAATACGCCCTTTATGCTCCATTATTAATTTTGCATCATCAATAGCTCGCACCATTTCTGAAGATTTTAGGTCTACGTTTTTAGTGAGTGGTAAGTTAATTAAAATTTGTGGGTACATTGGAATTAATTTTAATACTTCCTCAATAGATTGTTTAGCTTCAAGAATTGAATTTAAAACTTGTAACGCAGAAATAATCCCATCACCTGTTGAGTGCTTATTGGTTATAAGGATATGCCCAGAATTTTCACCGCCTAACATCCAATTTTTTTCGTAAAGCAACTCTGAAACGTAGCGGTCACCAACATTAGAACGCAAAAAAGGAATCTCTAATTTTTTGCATTGCTCCTCAAATGCTAAATTAGTCATTAAAGTGCCGACAACCCCACCTTTTAATTTATCTTTTTTATGGTAATCCTGCATTATTAAAAATAAAAGTTGATCCCCATCGACGAGATTACCTTTTGAATCTGTCATAATTACACGATCGCCATCACCATCAAATGCTATTCCTAAGTCAGCATTATTACTTAAGACACTTTCTTGTAATAACTCAGGATGGACTGACCCTGCATTGTGATTAATATTTAATCCATCTGGTTTGTTATTAATTGTAACGACCTCTGCACCAAGGGCAGAAAATACTTTTGGTGCAACTTGATAAGTTGCACCATGTGCACAATCTAAAACAATCTTTAAGGAATTTAGATTAAAGCTAGAATCGACAGTACTTTTACAAAAATCAACATACCTATCAACAGCGTCATCAATTCGCCTTACCTTGCCTATCTTATTTGAAGGATTACGATTAACTTCTTTATCTAATAAGGCCTCAATTTCTAATTCCACCTCATCAGAAAGTTTAAGTCCTAAATCAGAAAAAAACTTAATCCCATTATCTTCAAATGAATTATGAGATGCTGAAATTACCACTCCAATTTGAGCGCCTAATGATTTAGTTAAAAATGCAATCGCTGGAGTTGGAATTGGTCCGGTTAAAAACACATCCACACCTGCGGAAGAAAAGCCAGATTCTAAGGCAGATTCAAGCATATAGCCTGATATCCTAGTATCTTTACCAATAACAACTGTTGGTCTTTCTTCTTTATTCCAGGATTTTGTAAGAACAATACCAGCCGCATAGCCAAGCTTAATAAAAAACTCAGGAGTTATTGGGTACTCTCCAGTTTTACCTCTTATTCCATCCGTCCCAAAATATTTTCTTGTCATTTATATTTAATTTCCATCTAGTTGCAATGTTTTAAGTGCAATTTTTGTTTCTTTAACATCATGAACTCTAACTATCTTTGCACCTCTTAAAACACTAAGTGCAGCCATAATTGCGCTTGCTTGAATAATATCATTTTCTTCATCGCCAATGATATTTCTTACCATTGATTTTCTTGAAACACCTACAAGTAATGGTGCTGATAAAACTTTTAATTTATCTAGAGATTGAAATAATTTTAAATTATTATCATGAGTTTTACCAAATCCGAAACCAGGATCTATCACTAACCTTGATTGATCTATACCAAACTCACTACAAACATGAATTCTTTCTTGAAGAAATTGACTTACATCATTAATTATATTTTTATATATGGGTTTATCTTGCATATCATTTGGGGTTCCTTGCATATGCATTAAACATAGCATTACATCTGACTTTGCAACTATATCCATAGCTCTGGGTTGTCTTAATGCATAGATGTCATTAATCATCTCAACTCCTAAATCAAGACCCAATTCCATAATTTCTGGTTTATATGTATCAATTGAAACTGGAATATTAAAAGTTTTTTTGATGGCTTTTACTACAGGTTCTATTCTTTTTCTTTCTTCATTAACTGGCACTATTTTTGCCCCAGGCCTTGTTGACTCTGCTCCGATATCAATTATATCTGCACCACTATAAATCATCATCTCAACATGTTTAAGTGCTGCATTGGGGGTAATGAATTTTCCACCATCTGAAAACGAATCAGGTGTTACATTCAGTACTCCCATAATGAGAGATTCTTTATTTTTTTGAAGGAGTTTTTTTATTGAATTCATCGCAAAAATAAGGGGCTTTTCAAGCCCCTTATTTACTTACTCTTTGCAGTAGGTTGCGTCGCCAAACTGTCAGGTCCAATAGATGGGCCCTTCTTATTTTTTGGAGGCTTTATTGAAGCTCGTGATGGCTTAGGTAACCTAACTTTTTTACCTGCCATTACGTCAGAAATCTGATCACTATCAATTGTTTCATACTCAAGAAGAGCTTTGGCCATTGCCTCAACTTTTCTTTTATTTTTTTCAATTAACTTACGAGCAATTTTATATTGCTCATCTAAGATAGATTTTATTTC
>Ga0209383_1001831_pt1 | contig 13002 bp, 7 predicted proteins | sample CoawatmetaG02DNA_FD_187510 | JGI IMG/M metagenome (GOLD analysis project Ga0209383, IMG submission 187510) | Marine microbial communities from the West Antarctic Peninsula - Coastal water metaG029-DNA (SPAdes) (version 2) | ecosystem: Environmental > Aquatic > Marine > Coastal ... | reverse complement strand
ACAGCGAGTGAAAGAGTCTGGGATGAAACAGCTGCTCAAAGTGGTGGGGGTGCAGCTTGTCCCACAACATCAGACTGTGCTCCAGGTGAGGGTGCTTGTCCTCCGGATGTAGACTGCGTTGGTTCATGGTCTACTTGTTCAACTACTTGTGAAGCAGCTGCTGAAAGAACCTGGACTGGATCAGTTGCGGGAAGTGGTCAGGGAGCAGCATGCCCGACAGCAACCGACTGTCAACCAGGTGAGGATTTATGTCCTCTTAATACAGCCTGTGAGGGTTCATTTAGTGCTTGTACGGTAGCTTGTGAAACAGCGAGTGAAAGAGTCTGGGATGAAACAGCTGCTCAAAGTGGTGGGGGTGCAGCTTGTCCCACAACATCAGACTGTGCTCCAGGTGAGGGTGCTTGTCCTCCGGATGTAGACTGCGTTGGTTCATTTAGTGCTTGTACGGTAGAATGTGAAAGAGTCTGGACTGAAACAGTTGCACACAGTGGTCAGGGAGCAGCTTGTCCCACAGCAACCGCATGTGTTCCAGGTGAGGGTGATTGTCCTCTTAACTGTACGGGTAACCTAGATCAAAATAACGATATAACCCAACAAGCATGTGTAGATGCAAACTACACAGGCTTAATAGATGATGCAGCAACAACAGCTGGTTCTGATATAGAAGCGTGTTGTATGCCTATCACAGGGCAGTGTACTGGTAATACAATTGAGCAAGACTTTAGTTGCGGAACAGGCAAGGTACAGGATCCATCAGCCTCGACCGACACACCAGCTGACGAAGAAACGTGTTGCACGATCCAGACGTGCGATGTGAGTGCAGTGACAGCACCCACGAATGGCCAGTTTGGTACGAACTGCGCTGATGGCTCGACAACGATCATTCATGGCACGGCGTGCGATCTGACGTGCGATACGGGCTACACGCTGACTGCTCAGCCGACTTGCAGTGAAGGGAATCTCTCATCGACAACGGCGACGTGTATGCTTAACGAGTCATGTTCGGATTGGGCAGTCAGAAATGAGGGTGAAGACAATGCGTTGGGTTGTAATGGTGTTCCGGGCAACTGGACGAATAATCCTGATGCTGCAACTCGGCTGTGCGAGGGATTGGTGTGCGATACTGACGAAGACAGGAACAAATGCTGTATTGAAAACGTTGATTGTAATGGTTTTTGGTCCCCTTGTACAGATGCTTGTGAAGAAGCCGACGACAGAACATTTACAGAAATTGGGCGTCCACAAAGTGGTCTCGGCGAGGCTTGTCCCCCACCCGAAGATTGTGTGTCAAATGAAGATGACTGTGTGGTTTATTGTGATTCTGTGCAATGCGATAATAATTTTTATATAGTTGACGAAAACTTACCTCATGAGCGTGAGGTTCCTTCTAATGTACCAGAACTTGAAGCATGTTGTACAGGCCGTGCCCCCACATGTGACGATTGGCGTAGGGACAGAAGTGGTGAAGAAAAATGTAGGGACGAATTGGGAATCCCTGGAAGTTCTCCTATTAATTATAATGGGGACAGTGTTAATTTATATCCTCCTACTGGATCAATAGAAGAAAATGAAACGAACACATGCTGTGGATCAATAACCAGTGTATGTAGTGGAAATACAAACGCTCAAAATGATGTGCAATGTGGTGATAACAGTAGACTAAAAGCAAATTCAGATGATATTAATATTTCTTGTCCTTCAGCACCCGGACGATCACGAACAACTTGTTTACACCGTACATGTTGTCATGATGATGAAAATTTATGTTCGGGTAATTATGATTCAAATACAGATCATGAGTGTATTGCAGGTAAAATATTAAAAGGAAATTCTGACGGCATATCTGTCCTTGATCAGAATGGAGGAGAACTTGATAAAAACATAGAATGTTGTGAGTTTTCAACATGTGCCAATGAAAATATAGTGTGCCCCGATGGAAAGGAAAAAATTTCTTTTCCAAGTTCAACCGAAATAAATGAAAGTAATATTGCAGATATATTAACAATTTGTTGTGTAGATATAACTGAAACATGCGAAGACTGGGGGGTGGGTGGAGGTGAATGTGGTGAGGAAGAAATTATGTGTAGTTATGATAATGATGTGGCGGGTAATACACCAGACGAGTGTTGTAAGACCGTGTGTAATTGTTCGGAACACCCGCCCGAATTATGTGAATTAAACGAAGAATTATATTTATCTGGGACCTATGGGGTGGGTGTAGAAGAAAGTGAAATAAGAGATACATGTTGTAGAATAGCTGATTCGTTTACATACAGTTATATGGCGGAAGAACTGACGTGCGAACAAATTATAGATTTTTGTGATGGTAGCTTTAGTGACACAACCGAAATTGGAGGAGTAGAATTGAATGCTATAATAAATAGTTGTGAAATACCGAATGATTGTATTGAGCCTTTCAGAAACATTACCGCAGATACAAAAGAATTTGAAAACTATTATGTAATAGAAAGTATGGACAACTATCAATTAATCGAAGGAGTTTCAAATGATGAAAGAACTTATTCAATACCTATGGAGATTACTTTTTATCCGACTGGTGTTGATGAAACAATAACCTCCGCTGAAATAAATGACGCTTTTGAAACTGGAGATATTACATTGAATAATACAGATATAAAAATAACTCAAAGGAGTGGTACAAACGTAAATATACAACAAATGGAAGAAAAGAAAAAAACAAGTGTATATAAAAAGATAACCTATGTAATTATAGTCAGTATTTCTATTTTGATTATTTTATATATTATATATAGTTTTAAAAAAAGAGACTCGCTTTCTTCTTTATTAAGCTAAATAATTATTTTTTATGTATGTATTATTATAATGAAAATTGGTTTCATAACCGGTAAGGACGACGAAATATCACTACACAAAGAAGTAAATAAACTTATCCCTAAAAAATATTATGAAAATGGGAATATCCATACAGATGTCGCACTTGCTTACCTTATTAAATCAAAATTTGTTGGTATTGAAATTGATATTATTACTCCAAAAGAAATATCATCTAAACGACTGAAAAGTAATGATATTAATTATGTAATAGGTTATGATGTTATCAACGTTATCAATAATGATCCATATGTAAAACAATTTTCTGGACAAGTTGGATTAGAAAAACTGGATAATATTTATAGAGATAAGTCAAATAATACTTTTCCTTCATATCCATTTATGTCTTTTCTTTGGGATAAAAAAAAATATCTTCAACATTTAGAAAAAAATAACATTCCTATTTCACCGACTATTTTTATCACTCAAAAAACCTCTGTTAAAAATATTTTGCAAAAAATAAAAAATAAAAAATGGAAAAATTTTATAATTAAACCGATCGGTGGTACGGTTGCATATGGGTTGGGTATATTTAAAACCGATGATTGTATGGTTGATTCTTCCTTATTAAATGATTATTTTAATGAAGAAAATAAATATTATAAAGAATATTTAGTTCAAGAAAAAATAGATGGATTTACGAAATATGGGGAAATCAAAACATTCTGGATAAACGGAAAATTATCATATGCAGTAAATACACCTGGTGCAACATCGCCCGACGAAACATATATTGTAAAGTCTGAAGTTAATAAAGAAGTATTAAATCATTGTGAAAAAATAGGTAAAAAAATAATTGATATTTTACCAAAAATACCTTTTAATCGTAAAAGGTCATTACCGGTTTTGATAAGGATAGATTTTGCTTGTTGTAAGTCAAATAAAAAAAAAACTACAAACAATTATTTTGTAAATGAGATAGAATCGGATATTGCTGGTCTATATATTAATTTTCCAAATGTGAAATATCCAGCATTAGAAATATTAGCGGACGCATACGTTCAAAAAGCCTACGAATTAAAGTAATTACTTCTTAAAACAATAATATAAAATAACTATAATAACTATTACATAAAATAGTTTATTTTCTTCATTTGTAAATTGTTCGATTGTATCTTCTTCCTCATCATCTCCGCCAAACCAGCTTAGCGGATTAAACATGGATAAAGAAAATCCGGACCCATCCTCTTCTTCTTCTTCTGATGATTCTATTTTCAACTTTAATGCACTTACACTATTTGATATTTCATTTAATGATGTTTCGGTTGTATCACTGTTTGTTTTCAATAATTCTACCTCCGTTTCAAGGGTAGTTATCGCAGCTTCTACCAACCCTAATCTGGTAGCAGTATCAGCGGTGCTATTGGCGCCCGTGCTATTGGTGTCAGCAGGGACTGCCTCTGTACAACATTCATCTGTGGTACAAGGAGTAGACGCACATTCGATATCTGTTGGTGAAGGACTTATATTATTAGGGTGATCTGAACAATTGAACGCTGATGTACAATTTACCATTTATAATATAATATATATATTTAATTTATAATATATATTTAATTTATAATATATATTTAATTTATAGTTTATAGTTTATAGTTTATAGTTTATAGTTTATAGTTTATAGTTTATAGTTTATAGTTTATAGTTTATAGTTTATAGTTTATAGTTTATATTATGTTATATATTTAATTTATGCATTGATAATGCATTATTAATTGACTCTTGAAATTTTTTTGAAAGAGTATTGTCTGGTTCGAAAAATTTGTAATTAATCAAACATACTCTTGCTTTCTCACATATTTCACAATTACAATTGTTGCGTTTAATGACCCTCGAAAAAATTATTTCACTATCATCATATTCATCGCTATCACAATATTCATCGCTATCACAATATTCATCGCTATCACAATATTCATCGTCAGAAGATGTTTCATTAAAAATATTCTCTGCGATTTTTAAACATTCTTTCATATTATTTTCATCCATAGGAACCATCAAACGATAAATTAAACCAGTTACAAATGAATCTGGTGTTATACCATCTTCAGATCCATGGTTCGAAATAATTTCAGAAATTTGTAGTGCGGATTCTGTTTGTGCAATATATACTTTTAAAAGATCTTTTAATATTTTATCACTTTCCATTTAATATATTATATTATATTATTCAATAAACAAATAAACATATTTCAAAAAACATTTTGATATGTAATTTAATATTATTAATTCATAATATGCGTTTATTATTTAAACAATAAACATTATATTCTTAAAAAATGAATGTAACTGAAACATTAGAAGATAATATTGATTGTAATGAAATTACAAATAACGGATTATATCTTATTTTGGTAGGTTATTTACTACCACTCATATCTCCAAAAATAAGGTCATATTGCTTGGAAGGTTTAACATTCTTTAGAAATGCAGGTAGGGTTGCTGGAGATTTAGTTTCTCTAACTGAATTCGGATTTGAAAAAATACAAGATTTATCTGATAATAAAGAAATGATACGTTTTATTCAAAAAATGTGCGATACAAAAAAATTAAATATATTACCAGGTCAAATTGCTGAACTTGCATGGAACTTCAGCGGAGATACAGATAATGATAATGGAGAAAATAAACAAGAAACATGGAAAAAATTATTAAGTGAATTAAATAAGTTGGAAGAGTTAAATAAAATGGACAATACAAATAACGTGTTAAATAAACCTTAAATATAAAGTTTAATATCTTGTGGATTTTCAAGATAATAATTTTCTTCTTCTCCTTTACTCTTTGCAAAATCGATACATAATCCTCTGTATAATTTTTCAAGTGCCTTAACGTCTCCAAGGGCTCTATGTTCATGTTCATTGATTATATTATATTTTTTACAAAGATATGGTTGACTTAATTTATTAAACTTATTGGGATAACTTTTTGCGATTAAAATTGTGTCGATATATTTAATTTTTTCAAAAATGTTTTGATCAATTCCAACGCGAACCGTTTCTAAATATTCATAAATATTTTTACGAAAGAAAATAAAATCAAATGCGACACCATTATGTGCTACAATATAAATCGGTTTATCTTTATCAGAACCTTTTACTATAAAATCAAACATATTTTGTATTGCAACCGATTTTGTGATACCATTTTCATGGATCATTTTATCTGTGATTCCGGTGATTCTTACAATATGTGGCGGTACATATGTATATAGGCTCCCTTTCGGCATTTTTTTAGGGATAACAAATGTTTCAAAATAATCATCACTATCTATTTTTTTAACTGCGATTTCAATAATGTCATTTGTATAAGGGCTTAATCCGGTTGTTTCAAAATCGAGAAAGAAAATATTCATAGTATTTGTCGTTTATAGTATTTGTCGTTTATAGTATTTGTCGTTTATAGTATTTGTCGTTTATAGTATTTGTAGTTTATAGTATTTGTCGTTTATAGTATTTATCTATTTTATTATTAAATGGTTTCAAATTTATATAATTAAATTATCTATATAGATATATAAGATATAGATAATGGACATTTCTGAAAACCCTACTTTTTTATTAACTCCAATTTTATTAGGTATCACTTATTTTTCGGCATTTGAAAATGGAAAAACAACATGTAAAAGATTTACAGGAAATTACTTCCTTTACTTATTAACATCTATATCAATATATTTTTCAGCTATAAAAGCATATGAATATGATACAAATATAATCAATACATATAAAAAATATAGAATGCCTTTAATACTTCTAGAAATTGTATTGATTATGTCCTTCTTTTTTGTCAAAAATAGTGCATTAAGGCATGTGATTTATATTGCAATTTTATTGATCATGGCTCTCTTACAAACGTTTTTTTTAGAAAAACAAACGATAGATAAAAAAGAAATAGAAGATATCCTTAAAAAAATGATGGTAATTATCCTTATTTGCTTTTTAATAGCACTTCAATTCCCTCAATATATGAATCAATCATTTTTAACATTTTTAGTTGGAGGATTATTATTTGTATTATTGTTTCGTTTGATTGATTTTTTCATTTTAGATCAAAAATATAGTTCAAATATAAGTTCTATCACTGTATTCTTATTTGCTGGGTTTATTATGTATGATACAAATCGCGTTATAGAAGTAGGTAAGTCTTGTAAAACGGGGGGTAGTCCAGATTATTTAGATCTAGTCCTTGATATGGTTATCAATCTTAACGGATTATTCAAAAATCTAGCTTTATCTGATTGGGATGATTAGTTTTACTAATTAATAATTGGTATAATCTCTTCATGATTAATCGGCGAAAACTCATTCGCATCTTTAAATTGTTCGTCATCATCACAAACATCTACATCATCCGGATGAACTGGATGAACTGGATGAACTTCATCTACAGCCATATTATCTTCTATACAATAAATATCTTCTAAACGATTATTTTTTTTACCATTATATTTATCTTTAACGTAGTCATTATCCAAAACATTAAATGACACAAATTCACACATATATGCACTCATCATTTTATCATTTTTAACAGACTGATATGCAACTGTGAAAGAATTATATAATTTCATTAATACCAACAAAGAAAAACTTGTAAAGCATGAAACGGTTGAATTACCATGATAGTTATCTTTTATCATTTTAATAGTCAATAACATATTCACTAAATATATGAAAGAAGTACTTAATAAAATATGATAATAATATTTATTTAATGTATCCATTTTATTATCGAGAACCTTTTCTTTGATAATTATTTCCTTTAATGAATTATCAGGGAAATTATTATCAATGTCCAAATATTTAACACACCATTCCTCTCTTCTCAACTCGACCCCATAACATATTAAAAAAGAAAATAATGATAATGTATTCCAATAAAAGAGTAGTTTATGATATACTTCATTATTTTCATAATTATCAGTTAGACTACACATTTTATCTCCACAACTTTGAGGTATGAACAATGACATCATTGTTCCTGTGGTTATTTTGTATATTTGTAGTAAAAATATACCACATACTTTAATTCGTTGTTTTGTATCTTCCGATATATCCATTTATATTTTATATTTATATTTTATATTTATATTTTAATGTTTATATATAATATTTTAAAAATCTAAAAGGGTTAATTCCATATTAAAAAGAGAGAAACCAATTTACTTATTTAAATAAAAAATACATTATTATTAATATTATTATTATAACTGTTACTACGATAATCTTTGTTTTATAAGATGTTTTATTATCTTCTTTTTTTATTTCTAGTTCGATAAAATTCGTGGGTATCCCATTTTTAACTTTTTCTATAATATCTTTGGGTAATTCTTCTCCATCTAAAGGAACTATACTTGTATCAATAATATATTCTTTTTCATCATCTGACAGTCTACATGAAAAAATAAATTGCGATTCATCTATCCCGATATTATCTATCATATCATTTTTAATTATATCACAAGTATCTTGGACTTCTTGATTTGTGATACCTTCTATTAACAACATACTATTATTGTCAATATTTAATATTGTTGATTTTGAATTTATATTCGTAAATCCCTCTATATTTGCAAAACCTTCAGTGCAACAGTCCGTTACAGTACACACATCGTTGTCTCCCTCACAAGTTATATTTTCAGGGTCAGGATTAATTACTAGACCAGTTGGACACGTAAAATCAATGCATGTTGTCGGTTCATTTTCTTCTGAAAATTGATCCGCCCCAAAAGTTACCGTAGAACTTATACTACCTTCTTGTATACAACAATAATTTGCCTTCGCTATTTCGGTTATTCCTTCGGGCATCATATTATCCCAACCGTACCCATTTCTTTCACCATCTGTTTCATTTTTAATTCGTGAAGCTGTTAAAGAACCACTCGGATTTAGTAATGTTTCGCATCGTGACAGTTCATCTATATCTCTATCAAAATCTTCTAAATCATTTGTATTCCCGGTGCAATAATTTGTTATATGACAACATGTATCCTCGTCCCGACCTTCTTCTGAAATACCTTTATTTGATTCTTTATCCCCAGTACAAATAATATCGTCTAAAGTATCATTACCAGCACAACGGTCAATAATTTCACAACATTCATCACCTGTACATGTGTCTCCAATACATATCACATTATCATGGTCTGTTTTTAAAGAATGATAGTCTTCCTCGCACGATACATCCGTTTCGGTTCCACTAACGGGTGTATTACCTATACATTTCCCTGATATTCTATTGCAACAACCAACCGATTGTGTGGTTGATGAATCTGCTTCGCATCCATTAACTGTACCACACATAATAGGTGTTTCTGATGTATGGACTGGATTCCTTTCCATATTTAAAGCCCCACAATTAAAATCAGCTTGTGTATCATTGTCAAAACATTGACCCTTTATTTCACAGCAATGCACTATCCCGGTCTCACCTATAAGACTATCGGGATTTCCTATAGAATTACCATTTGAATCGTGTTTAATATGTTTTCCATTTGGACAAGTTATATCGAGACTACCATTAGTATTTCCACTACATTTACCGCTTATTATTTCGCAACAGTTTACAACCTCTTCTCTATCCCCAGCATCCTTGCTTATTTCATTTGTAGTTAACCAATCATGTCCTTCACTCTCACATTGTTCTTTTGTCGTAAATTCCGATTTGATGCTTTCTGTATTATCAAAACATCTACCGAGAGTTAATGACATATCGCTATTTTCACAATTAACATTTTCAGAACTATCTGTATTTCCCGAACACATACCAGAAATTTCGTCACAACATAATTTTGCAGCAGTACCTTCTTGTGAATGTTCAGAAAGAGTCCTACCCGATAAAGGTCCATTAAGGTCACTACATACAGCGTTATAAGCACCCGATGTACATATTATATCACCCAATTTATCTGTATAGGACATAACATTTCCGTCCTCATCTTTAATATCTGTTTCGCAATTAAATTGAATATTTGTATTTCCTTTTTCAGAACCGCATTTATAATTTATTTGAGAACAACATTCCTGTTTACTTCTTCCTTCTGTTATTTCTATATCATTTATATCATCCATTAGTCCACAAGTAATACCTGAACAAATTCTATTTCCATCTGCATCTTCATATTTGGGAACTAAAATTCCATCGTCATTTTCTTCATAATTACCCAATGCATTACAATCTATATTTGGATGTTGAGATGGGTCCGTATTATTTACACACATTGTTGTTATTTCATCACAACAATGGTCATCCGAACAACTATCCCCGGGACATTTTATTGTTTGAGAATCTTCTTTTTCTCTTTTATTTATATCTATATTTCCACAATCAAAATGTGGTCCTGTTGTATTATGCTTACAATAATTTTCTCTTGAATTGCAACATTTATTAATTTTTTCTGCAAGAGTATCCCCTTCTATATTTGTACTTACACTTTCATTATCACTATCATAGTGTTTATCTGTTCCACCTCCAAATGTTGTCCCCCATGTGTTACCCCTTCCATCACCACATCCATTATTTGAAATAAATCCACCACAAGTATCATCATTTGGTAATAATCGACAACATTTTTCACTTTTTAGATCATCATCACCTTCTCGTATTTCATCATACCCATACCATGTTCCATCATCAGAACAATCATCCTCGCTTAATATCTCCCCATTTAGTTCACCGTCACTTCCAATGCAAATACCTATACGATTAATATAGATTCCCGGTAAATTTGTACATATGATATCATTGACGTCGCTTGTGTTATTTGCACATTGATTTGTTATCTCACTACAACACTGTTCTTCATTACATATGTCGTTTTCACATTTTATATCTTCTGAAATATTGACCCGATTTGTTGACGAACAGTCAAAATCAGGATCATCTGTATTATTAGTACAGTAACCCGAACGACTTACACAACAAACGTGTGGAGATTCTGATTGTGAATCTAATTCATCATCTAGCTTGATATCATTATTAGGGGTTGTATTATAACCATCCGGACATGTATTATAATCTTCACTTTCGTCAAAATTACCACTACAATATCCAGATCTTTTTTCACAGCAATTATCTGTATTTTGTTCTACTTCTGGATTAGGATAACAATTATCATTTTTAAATATACACCTTTGTTGTCCTGCCGACCACAAATGTCCATTTGCATTACAATCTGTTTCTGTATTATATTCTTCATTATCACAAACACCCATTGTATTTTCACTATTACACTCTTCTTCTGTAGAAATACTATAACACGGGGATAGAACGACGTAGCTATCTGGGCACCCTTTTGGATTTTGGGGATCATCTTGATTGAAACTGGTATAATCATTTGTTGCGTCTGCATTACCCATACATTCACCTTGAATATCAGAACAACAATTCGTTTCTGTTTCCGTATCGTCCTCTCCACGTGTCATTGTTTCATCCTGCGTCAATATTTTTTTGGATTCAATATTACAACCATCGTAATCACTTTGAATATTTCCATCCCCATTGAATGATTCAAAACAATAATTAGTTCGGGCAATACAACATGTTTCTGCACTTATTGAATTACTCGAATTCATCACACATCGCCCAATTTCATTTAGATGATAATATTCATTTTCGGGACGAAGGACTATCCAAGAGCACTCGCCGCCACAAGAATCACTTGTTTTATTAGTATAACACGGTGGTTTAAGGTTTTGATTCGTAGGACAAACGAAATCTTCCCCATTTTCGTTTCCGGAGCATTCACCTGAAACCCCTACGCAATGTATGTCACCTGGGTCTGAATTTATATCATCTGGATCATAGCTTTCGTTATAATTATCAGAAGTAGTATCATAGTCTAGAATATATCCTCCACCACATACTAAATTACCCTCTTCATTAGAAGTTAAAAATGGTTCTATTAGATCGCATGAATTAGTTTCTATATTAGCTGTGTGACCACTATAGCTAGGGCATTCACAACATGAATCAATTAAACTAGTATGATCTGGTCTTTGATCTATTTTACTCAAATCAAATTCTGAATTAGGATAGACATTATTACAAGGATTGATATCTTCCGACGATTCAGAAGTTGTGCTACTAATACTTTCTCTAGATTCATCCCACCATTCAGAACATTTTAAAAATTCGCAACAAGTTGTTTGTGAATCACCATCCCCTAGAGAAATCATATTTGCCCCGGCTTTCAAACCCATATTATCACCACACGTTATATCTTCTACAGGGTCTGTATTGCCGGCGCATTGTCCGCTTGTTTCGCAACACGAAAGTATATCCCTACCTATTTCATCTTCTATAAGTATTGATGGTTCGGGACAAATGATGTCGTCTTCATCACCATCGTTGTTTGTATTACCGCCGCACAATCCAGTTATGTCTTCGCAACAAGCGGTTGATTCATTACCACCTGTATTATCGTAATTACCTATATTTACTTGATTTGTTAAATCACAAAGGACATTCGATTCAGAGCATGTTTTTAATCTACAACATTCATCATCACTATTACCGTTTACAGATGCATTCCTTAACATATTTTCGGGACATTCATAAATTGTATCCACACCATCACATGTTTGAAGAATACAACTATCACTTGAATCTTCTGATGTTCTTTCGCTTTTTTCGTAGCCATCAATACAACTTTCAATTCTGCTATCAGTTGGACTAGAACAAATTAATGTACTATTATCTCCATTTTCAACAGGTATACATAGTGTAGGGGTGCCTAAATCATCTACATAGTATCCAACCTCACTAACCGAACATACCAGCTTTTCTTCCAATCCGGAAACGGTAGAGCATGTGGTGCCATCTACATCGCAATTTTGCTGAGGAGTACATATTATCTCATCGCAACCACTTAATGTATATGGGCCGCTAGAAGTACATGCGTTAACAGATGCTGTCCCTTCATAACCATCCGCACATACAGCTTCAACATCGAATCCATCCACAGTTGTAACAGTTTCAGTTACTGTATAACCTGGTGTATCTGATGGTGTAGTGCATTGTATTGGACAAGCACCCTCACCTGGAGCACATGCGGTTGCTGTGGGACAAGCTTCTCCATCGCCACTTTGTGCAACTGATTCAGTCCAGGTTCTTTCAGTAGCTGTTTCACATTCTACCGTACAATCA
>Ga0209383_1001830_pt1 | contig 13004 bp, 11 predicted proteins | sample CoawatmetaG02DNA_FD_187510 | JGI IMG/M metagenome (GOLD analysis project Ga0209383, IMG submission 187510) | Marine microbial communities from the West Antarctic Peninsula - Coastal water metaG029-DNA (SPAdes) (version 2) | ecosystem: Environmental > Aquatic > Marine > Coastal ... | reverse complement strand
GGATCTCAGTAATGAAAATATACTAAGGCTTCAAGCGGTAAGATATTTTTGATTTATAGGAAGCTTCTTTTAAGTTAGAAAATGGTGCCCCTAACCGGTTACGCTCCGGTGGCTGATCATTACCAATAATCTGTTAGGCAATTTTCCTTGGTTGCTTCTGGTATCCAAGGTATGAGAACATCCTCTGAACATAGCAGTGTATATGGGGTTATTGCTAGTATAGCTGACATTGTCCGGTTTCCGGTGAACAAAACATTTCAGTACATATCTAGTACATACACATTATTGAGTTTATGTGAGTTAGCTCTAAACAGAATTGATTATTCTGATATGTAAGCTAAGATTTCTAATTAATATGCCTCAAAATTTATCAGTTAAACAAATTATACTTAAATTAAATGAAAAACTTTTAGCATTATCCTCGAGAAATAAACTTTTAAGTTCGAGTTTCTCAACAAGATCTGAGGCTTTTTTCTTTATTGATGAGATACCACAAAAGTTAGCTGAAAAATTAAGTAGCGGGACAATGGAATTTATTCCTTTGCCACCACTTGAAGCAGAGTCACAAGATGAGAAATCTAAGAAATTTATTAATCAGTTATCTATACTAAAGCTTACAGATGAAACATATCTAAATGAAATTGAAAAACTTCAAGAAAAAGATATTCAAGATCAAGATGAGATAGCAAACTTAGAACTAAAATATGAAAGGTCACTTAAAGATAGATTGAGATCAGAGCTTGGATTAAAACCACTTCCAAAAAGCAATAGTGACTCTGACTTAAGAATTCATGCCAAAAATTTTAATCTTAACCCTACGTATGACCTGCCTAATCCAAATGATAATGATATTGACATTAATGCAAAAAAATTTAATGACAAAAAAATACAAACTTTATTTTTAACTGAAGCCTTAAACACAAGATTAAGAAAACTTAAAAATAAAGAAGTTAGTAATTTACAGGAAACAGGCTTAAATACTCTTTACGTATGTTTTGGATTTTTAGAGTGGCAAGAAAGCAAGTCATCAAAAAAGAGGCTAGCACCATTACTTTTAATGCCAGTAGTATTTGATGAAGATAGAAAAAGCTTTAAGATCAGTTCTCAAGATGGTGAAATTTTAGATAACCTTACATTAAGATTATTTTTAAAGAATGAATTTGATTTAAAGCTCCCAAATATACCTAAATTAGATCCAGAAGAAGATTTAATTGATATTGAAAAGTATTTATCCAAGATATCTAATTTTGCTGCAAAAGAGAAGGGATGGAGAGTTCTTAGACGTTCATCAATAGGTATTTTTTATACACAGGAACTTGCCATGTATGAAGATCTAAAAATGATTGCTGAAAATCCAAATGATTTGCTCAAAGAATTATTCTCTGGCAAAGGAGTTGAATCTCAAAATGAAATATATGACGTAGATGATGAAGAAATTAATCATCAGGTACCCTCTTTAATCGATTCTGCTGATGCGTCACAATATTCTGCTATATTAGATGCACTAAATGGTAAAAGTTTTGTTCTAAGAGGACCACCAGGAACTGGAAAGTCACAAACAATTTGCAATATAATAGCAGCAGGAATTAGTAATCAAAAAAAAATATTATTTATAGCGGATAAAGAGGCCGCTTTAGAAGTTGTGAGATCAAGACTTTCTGCCTCTGGGTTAGACAAATTTATAATGAAAGCCTACTCAACAAAATCTGCTAAAAAGCCATTTTGGGAATCTGTTAAAAATAGATTTAAGCTCTCTAATATTAAGCATAGCTCTGGTGAATATGAAGAAACATTAAATAAATTAAAAAATACTAGAGATAAGTTAAATGAATATAGAAAATTTATTTCAAAAAAATATGGTAAATCAAACCTAACTAATCATGACTTACTATGGGAGCAACAGACACTTGAAGATAAATATTCAATAGATAATATAAATAAGGATCTTAAAAAAAATTTACTACTACCTAATCCAGATCTATTTTCAAATAAAGATCTAGAAGATAGTATGAATAAATTCACCCAAATAGAAAATGCTTTTGATCTAAAGTTCAAAAATCATATTTGGAAATCAATAAATAAAGTTCCTTCTACACCTATTGAACAAAAAGATTTTAGAGAAGATATTACAATGTGGAAAAATCTTTTAATTAACCTTAAAGATTCAATTCAAAATAATAAGTTGTTAAAAGATTTTCAAAAGTTACTAGATACTGAGGAAAAAACTCAAGAAGTCTTAGATTCAATTAATATTATTTACAAACATAAAGAAGATTCAAACAATTATGGATTAATAGAAAAATTTCTTAAATTAGATGCAGATAACTCTCATAAATTAATTGAATTATTGAACATCAATCAAGAAAGATTAGAAAAACAAAAATTATTTAATAAAGAAAATATAAATGTAAATGATTTAGAAAATATAATCCAATTGTGTAATGAGAGTGCAAACTATTTACATGCCAATAATAATTTTTCTGATCTATCTAAAATCAAAGAACACTTAATTTTAGATTTAGATGCATATAAGTCTGCAGTAGAAGTTGTCAGCAATACTCAATTACTTTCTTATAATGATCTTAATCTACTAATTAATATACGAAATGCAATTGAAGAATTTGATAATGATACTAAGGCTATGATTAACTTAAATTCAAAAGTTTTTGATAAACAATTTATCACTATCTTAGAAAGTTTTGATGAATATGTTGAGTCTATTGAGATGCTTAATGCTGACAGTTTTGACTTTAATGGAATAACTGAAGATGCAAATTTTTACCAAAAATCAAGCCTATATTTAAAAAATTCATCAATCTTTTCAATATTTTCTGGTGAATATTGGAATATTAATAAACATTTAAAATATCTTAATCGTGGGCATACATCAAAAACTCAAAAAATTGCAGCACTTGAGTATTGTTATCATTATTTGAATTCTTATAAAGAATTTAATGAGAATAATATTTTAAAAGAATTATTTCCATATGAAAAAAATCTAGAAGAAATTAGTAGAAATAATATTAAACATATAATTAAATTTTGTAAAAATATTGTAAATTTAAATCTTAAAAAAAATATTAATAATTATATATTTGATGAATTTAATAATAATACAAATGATTTCTTTGAAAATGTAGAACAAAAAATTACGCATGGTCTCAATATAAATGAAAATACTGTAAAAATTATTAATAATGGTTCTAATTCTAAAGATATTATTAATAATATATCTTTATCTATTTCCTTGCTTGATAAACTAAATAAAGATGCAGACTGCTTAAATATAAGTGATATAAAATTTGATGATATATATTCAAAACTTTCAGAATTTGAAAATTACTTAAAAGCCACTGTAAGACTTAAGCTTGAGTTGCAACCATTAATAGATAATTTTGATCATATTATGAATGCAAATAATATGATTATAATTGAAGATTTATCACATATAAACTCCACACATCAGGATTTAAAGAAACTCATTATTTCTAACACAAATAATATTGATGATCTTAAAGATGATCTAACAAAAATTCATAACTCATATAAATTATCGAATGATAAAATTAAAAAGATATTAATATTATTAGATGCAAATCCTTTTAACGAAAATATTGAAAAAACTTCATTAAGTGATTTTAATTATTTATCCGATCAAGACTCTCAAAGTGAAGATAATATAATTACTTATTTTGAATACAGAAGTCTTGAGTCATCCTTAAATGAAACTGAAAATATTTTTTATAGGGTATTTGTTAATAGTGAGAATTTTATTTCGATAGTTAACATAAAATATTATTTTATGACTTGGGTAAGGTATCAGCAATATAAATCTCTTTTATCTATTAAAAATCATTCAAATATTCTTAATAATTATAAAGGTAAAACAATTGAAAAACTTAAATTAGATTTAAGAAACTTAGATAATAAAATGATATTATTGACTAGATCCCATGTAGCTTGGACAGCAAAAAAATTACAGGAATATGCACCTCCAGGAAATTATTCAAATAGAGTTTCAGAAAAAACTGAAAGTGAACTATTAGAGTATGGTGTCGAAAGAAAAACTTTCCCCAGAGGTTCTGTTAGAGATCATATTTTTAGATCTGCAGACGCCCTTTCATCTTATTGCCCCTGTTGGATGATGACACCTTCTAACGTATCTACTTTTATTCCTAGAAAAGAAATATTTGATATTGTAATCATAGATGAGGCCTCACAAATGACTCCACCTCGAGCTTTGGGAGCCATTGCAAGGGCTTCTCAAGTAATAGTAGTTGGTGATGAAAATCAATTACCTCCAACTTCATTCTTTCAAAGAACGGATGATACTCAAGAAGAGGATTTAGATATAGATGTAAATGAGTCAATTCTTGATTTGGCGATTACTAAGTGGAGAAATCCAAGAATGTTACAATGGCATTATAGATCTAAACATGAAGATTTAATAAGATTTCAAAATTATTTTATCTATGACTCTAAATTAATAATACCACCCTCAACAGTTGGGACTGAATCTGATGAACTTGGAGTTAAAAACCACTATCTATCAGATGCTATTTATCAAGAAGGTGGAATTAATGATGATGAAGCTGAAAAAATAATTGAGATTTTAGTAAGTCATGCCAATAATTTTCCTCATAAATCAATAGGTATAGCTGTAATGAACAATAAACAAATGGAACTTGTAGAACAAAAGAAAAATATAGAACTTTCTAAATCAAATATATTATCAAATTTTATAGATGAATGGGCAACCAAAGATGAAGGGTTAAATAAATTTTTTATTAAAAATTTAGAAAAAGTTCAAGGAGATGAAAGAGATGTGATTATTGTAGGAACAGTTTATGGAAAACTTAAAAATCAATCTAAACCATTTCAAAGATTTCCAACAATAAATACATCAATGGGGCATAGACGTCTAAATGTTATTACCACTAGAGCTAGAGATCAACTGCATCTTGTCACTTCATTACAAGGCTCGGATATACATAATCCACAAACCAAGGGAACAAAATTTTTAAGTGAATACCTGAACTACTCTCAAACAAAAAAAATAATTGAAAGCAATGATTCTATGGGGTTGCCAGATAGCCCTTTTGAAGAATGGGCAATAGCTCAAATACAGTCTTTAGGCTTTGAAGCTATTCCACAAGTTGGCGTTAGAGGCTTTAAGATTGATATTGGTGTAAAACATCCTAATGCTGCAGGGTATATACTTGGAATAGAGTGTGACGGTGCAACATATCATTCAGGTGTTGTAGCAAGAGATAGAGATTTACTTAGACAGCAGCTGCTGGAGTCTTTTGGATGGAATATCCATAGAATTTGGTCAACAGATTGGATTTGGAATCCAAATGAAACAAAAGACAAACTAAAGTTTGCATTAGAAGAATCTCTTCATAGAGCAACTACTAATTTACAGTAAAAAATATCTTTTATATTTTTCAACACATCCATATATACATCCACAATAATACAGTAATAATATCTTCTGCTAGATCTATTATTAAACAGTACCATCTAATTTTTCAGTCACTTCACAAGACTTTTTTGCTTTTGTGAGCTCATCTGCCAAACCATTTATATCCCATACAGTCCTTGTATAATTAAAATAATCATAAGGATTTTGATTTTTTTCAGTTAATGCAATGAATTCAACTATAGAAACTTTATAGTCATGTAAGTGTTTGATCCATTTGGATGCATTATAAGTACCTTCAACTTCCATCCAATTACGTACTGTATTACGTTTATCGTTATCTACATATTTACTTGATACAATATTTACTAATTGTTCATATGCTATTACTTCGTCACTAGACTCATCGCGTTCAATTATTGAATAATTTAAATTTTCTAGATCAATTTCTGATCGATTTAAGCTATAAGTTATAAATGATAGAAATATGTCATTACAGTTTATATGATCAAGTGTGATTATGATCATATCTTTGCTTGGTGCCGCTTCGTATTTGTAAATATAGGTATACTCAGCAGAATTACTTAAGCCCACATTCCAACCATCTTCACTTACGTGATCAGTAATTGCATAGGCTGAGTAACCAATGAATGCAGAAAATATTATAAATACTAAGATTAGAGATTTAATAAAACTAAAATTTTTGGGTTTGCGTCGCTTACGATTAAAGGGCTTGGATGGATTAAGGGAGATGGTTTTCTCATTTTGATAAAAGCGTGGATTGATATAGTGAGACTTTGGCACAGGTTAGATTCCTTTCTATTAGAATTTTATGATTCGTAATTTAGAGAATAAAAGTGCCAGTATTTAGACCTTATTATGGTCGAAGTGAGGCAGAGGGTTATTTATGTGAATTGCTTATTTGTGTATCTAAGATAAGATTTTGAAATGTTTGGACTGGGGAAAAAGAAATACAATGTAGATTCTTTAGTTGATCTGTTGATGAATTCACTACTGAGCTCGGAAGCAATTGGTGCGGAAAGTGAACACCTTAACGCTGAACTATCTCAATATTCAGACTTAGTTTTAGATAAACAGAGATCTGTTAAAAAATATTGGCTACTTTTAAAATCTCAATTGATATTTGGTGCAATAGCAAAGAGTACTGATGTTATTAAATATGAAAAAGCAAAAAGCTTATTAAAAGAAAAAATTGAATTGAAATATGATTTAAAGTTTGCTGAAGAATCTATCACTGAATTTAGCCCATTTAATAGATATATATTATCGTATGCAAAGTCAGATGTTAATGATGCAATTGCAAGTCTTCGTGTAGATTTTCTATTAAATTTAGGGATAAGTGAATTGACACAAAATTCCATGCAAACTGGAGAGGTTGGAATGATTTTACATAGAAAGATTTCTCATCATTTTATGGGTTCACACAAAGCGATAATAGATTCTATAAAGATAATTTAGGATGTAATGATTGGATTTAAAAAAGAAAAAAAATTAATTACCTCTGAAGGTTTGGCAAATGCACTTTTAACATCAGATTTTTTTAGTGCTGAAGCAAAGGTTTACGATAAGCTATTACTTCTTACGTATGAAGAGTTAAAGTGGCACTCAGGTTACCTATCTAATGAAACGGGAGATGTTACAGATAAACCTGGAAGTGATTTATATTTGCAACTAGACCCAAAAGCAGATGTGAGTAAAAAGATCTCAAGAATGATTTACTTCTGTCACGCTTTATCAGTTACAGAATTTCTATCTATTACTGATTATGTAATTATAAAATTGAAAGGTCATACGGAGGAACAAACAATATTTACTAAGAAATTCGGTACAGATCATTTTTTAAAATGGTATATTTACAGAAGTTTTATGACACCCTTTTTCATAAACAATAGAAAAAAGAGGCTTTGGGAAGGAAATGATTATGTTCCTTATCTAATTAAAATTGCTTGTAACGATGATTTATCTAAAGAAGGTATCAAGATTATACGAGATCATATTAAAAAAAGTTTGGACGTAGTAAAAAACTTATTAGATAAATTCGAGATACTTACGTCGGATACTAGATAAGGATGTTTAGTGATGTTTAAAAAATACCTTCATACAGAGGTATAGAGGTACTCATGCATCACCATCTGAATCCACATTGCCATCTGATTTATCACTCGCTCCTGTTCTTGATATCCCTACAGCTATAAAGCATATGCAAAATCCCCAAAATATGTATTCACCCATATCAAAATATATCCCTAAGGTTCCAATGAATAAGACAATTCCCCAAAATATGTAATCAGACTTATCAAATTTTCTAAGAAATAAATACGCACAGAATAAGAGAATTCCAAAAATTATGTATTCACCCATATCAAAATATTACAGCAAAGTATCTATGAGTCTATAGGTCCAAACAAATCTAATTCCCTACGCTGTATCTCGTCTTCTCGCATCGATTGTTTACGCTTACATATCTTTTAGTGTATCTGAGATAAATTATGGTACACATTTGGTACACAATCTAACAAAATAGATACCACTATAAACAAAATAGATACCACTATATAAGGCCATATAAGACAACATAATATTTCAATAGAGTGTTGTAATTCCTACGATTATTCTAGTTTTTGAGCCTATAAATCACGCACAGAGAAAGTGGTTAAAAAGGATATTCAGCCTTGTGGACCAGGAGGTCGTCTGTTCAAGTCAGACCAGCTGTACCATATTTAAAGCCAAAAACTGGCTATTTGTACACCAGATTGATATTGTGTGGTACACTTTTGGTACACTTTTTTTGGTCTTAGCGAATTCTTGCTAATTAAAACAACTTTTAAGAAATTGTCTTGTGGTAGTATTTTTGTTGAAACTTATGCTGTGAATTGCTTATTTGTGTATCTGAGATAAGATTTTGGTATGGGAGATTGGGATAGAGGTTTGGATGATAAGCGTACTACGGGTACTGCGTTATTTTTTCTTATTATCATTGCACTATCACTTCTGTACTTTGGTTACTACTTAGCTCTTTTAATTTGTGTGGTTGCAATGGGAGGACTATTTTTAATTTTGTATTTCATACCAGGTATTGAACGTATTGTAACAGCCTTAATTGTGATACTTTTTTTTGGTATTAGTATATCTGGAATTTTTTTATATAATTTAATATAGAGAGATTTGTAAACAGAATTGCTTATTTGTGTATCTAAGATAAAGTTTTTAAATGTCTAAAATAGTTTTTGGTCACATTGATAATGTTGAAGTTGGCGACGTATTCGAGTCTAGAAAAGCTTTAGCAAAAGCTGGAATACATAATCCTTTGATGTCAGGTATTTCAGGTACTGGAGAAGGAGCATGTTCAATTGTTCTCTCAGGTGGATACGAGGATGATGTAGATGATTTAAACTATATTCTTTATACCGGTCAGGGTGGGCAAGATAAACCAGGAGGTAAGCAAGTTTCAGACCAAGACTTTGTAAAAGGCAACCAAGGCCTTTTATTAAGCTGCAAATATAATTTACCAGTGAGAGTAACACGTGGGTTTCAAATTAAAAATGGCCCACCTACAGGATATAGATATGATGGGCTTTATTATGTAAATAAGTATGAGAGAATTATTGGACAAAGTGGATTTTTAATCTGTAGGTTTCACTTAACAAGTGAAAACGATATAGCTAAGCTTGAGACAGAATTACAGCCAAATCTAAAGGTAGATTATAAGAGATCAGAAAGAGCCTCGATTATAGTAAGTAGGCTAAAAAGAAATGTAAAACTCAGTGAGCAAATAAAAAAAATTTATAATTATAAATGTCAGGTATGTGATGTTTATTTGAAAACTCCAACTGGTGGTATTGCAATTGGAGCACACATTAAGGGATTGGGTAGGCCTCATAATGGACCTGATATAATAGAAAATATGATTTGTTTGTGTCCCAACCACCATGAACAGTTTGATGATTATGGCTTTTATATTGATCCAAATTCATATGAAATAATTGGCTTAGATAGCTTCGAAGGTAAAAAAATATCTATCAACAACAAACATCATATTGAGTCTGAATTTTTAGACTATCATTATGAAAATTATTTAAAGAATAATTAATTTAATGAAACATTTACTCTCTATACTTATCTTCTTTAGCTTTATGTCTGTGGCTAGTGCTTGGTCGCTATTTGATAAACCAGTAGAAAATTTACTGGAAGTATGTGCCAATAAAAAATATATGGAGAGTGATGGAAATAAGTTTACTTTTTATACTGAAGATCTATCTGAAATAAAAACTAATAAAAAAAATTGGTTAGAAAGTTGTATAGATTTAAATACAAAAAAAATTTCTCCTGGGCTAGAGATTTGTGGTTCAAAATGTGGAGATAATATAGCATCAGATTGCTACCTTAATTGTACTTCTGAATATGCCAACTATGATTCGATATTGAACTATTGTCCTATTCTTAAAATAGACTGTATTCCAGATTATGATCTAAATTTATATCATAGCTGTAAGACTAGTGAAAATTTAGATAAGGCCTGGGACATTGCTTCACTTAGTTATTTAAATAAGTTTAAATTTTTAGAGAAAAATTTATCAATAAAATTAGATAATTTAATTTACATTGATGCTTATCAAATGTGTGAGGTTGATGAAAAGCTTTTCCCAAAGACATTTAAGGCCAAATGGAGTGAGTAAAATTATTATCATATTATTTAGTATGATGACAATAGCTCAAGCTGAAATTACCTTACGTCAATACAATGATCGCTACTGTTATGATGGAGATACCTGTTATGTTACAGTTGATGGAGCTAACACAAAGATTAGATTATTAGAATTAGACACCCCAGAAATCTCTAAACCTAAATGTGAGGCTGAGCTAGAGCTAGGCTTAACAGCTAGAGATTATCTCAATAATTTAATCGCTAAGGCTTCAACCATTGAATTTAAAACAGATTATTCAGAAGACTATTTTGGCAGAATCCTTGCACATTTAATCATTGATGGAGAAGATGTATCCGCTAAGATTGTAAGTAATAACTTAGGAGTTGTTTATGATCGAAATAATAAAAAAGATTGGTGTACTTAATATTACTAATCTTTAGATCCATTATTAAACAGTACCATCTAATTTTTCAGTCACTTCACAAGACCTTTTTGCTTTTGTGAGCTCATCTGCCAAACCATTTATATCCCATACAGTCCTTGTATAATTAAAATAATCATAAGGATTTTGATTTTTTTCAGTTAATGCAATGAATTCAACTATAGAAACTTTATAGTCATGTAAGTGTTTGATCCATTTGGATGCATTATAAGTACCTTCAACTTCCATCCAATTACGTACTGTATTACGTTTATCGTTATCTACATATTTACTTGATACAATATTTACTAATTGTTCATATGCTATTACTTCGTCACTAGACTCATCGCGTTCAATTATTGAATAATTTAAATTTTCTAGATCAATTTCTGATCGATTTAAGCTATAAGTTATAAATGATAGAAATATGTCATTACAGTTTATATGATCAAGTGTGATTATGATCATATCTTTGCTTGGTGCCGCTTCGTATTTGTAAATATAAGTATACTCAGCAGAATTACTTAAGCCCACATTCCAACCATCTTCACTTACGTAATCAGTAATTGCATAAGCTGAGTAACCAATAAAGGCTGAAAATATTACTAATACTAAGATTAGAGATTTAAGGAAGCTAAAGCGTTTGGGTTTACGTCTTTTACGATTAAAGGGTTTAGATGGATTGAGGGAGATGGTTTTTTCATTTTGATAAAAGCGTGGATTGATATAGTGAGTTTTTGCCACAGGTTGGTTTCCTTTCTATTAGAATTTTATGATTCGTAATTTAGAGAAACAAAGTGCCAGTATTTAGACCTTATTATGGTCGAAGTGAGGCAGAGGGTTATTTATGTGAATTGCTTATTTGTGTATCTGAGATAAGATTTTGTATGAGCGCATTTAACTTTAATAAAGAAGTAACATTAATTTCGCATTATTGTAATAGCCATATAGCAGTATACGACCCTGTTGAAAATAATCCTGATGAAATAGATTGGAATAAAAATTTAAAAAACTATAAGTTAAAAAAATCTAAAAACGGGGCTTCTTTTAATACTGGTGGTGACCAGCACATGATGTCACATTTATACGTAAGTAAGTTTGGAAAAGTAGAAAAAATATTTATAGATCTAACAATGCATTTTCCTGAAGCCTTTGACGATTATGGAGCAATAAAGTTATTGTATAATGATCAATTTTTATCAAGATTATCCTCACTACAAAAATTTGCATTAGAAACTAATAAAACTTCAGTTAAATTTAGGAGACAAGTAGCAAACATTGAAATCGTGTCGGGATTTATTAAGATTGGACAACATCCAGTTTATAATTCTGAAAATAGCACAAAATATAATGATTCTGAATTATTAAAATTTCAAAAAAAAGATAAAATAAAAATTCAAACCGATAATACTAATCTTGATAATTTTATGCTACCTCTAAAAAATAAAAAATATCCTATTTATATATATTCTTATCTAGCGCCAGATGAAGATAATATTGCAGGCACTATAAATGAAAAAAAACTTATTGTTATTGAAAATATTGATGGTTGCTACATCGACAAATTAACAAAAAAATCAATCACACTTAAAAGAACAAAAAATTAGTTGAGTTGTATGAAAGATAAAAATAGAATTTTTAATATTAGCCCTAGTGCTTTATCATACCTTTGCTTGCATTGTGCTTATATGTCTCAGATTCATGGCCTTAAATATTCAGGAATTTCTGCTGGAATTACTCAAACCTTAGATGGTATTGAAAAAAATTTTTTTTTAGGTGATTGTAGAAAAATAAATGAAAATTTTGATGAAGGTACTGTTATAGATCCATATAATGTGACATTTTATTCTAAGGTTCTCATTGATAATAAAGGTAGGGGTTTTAGGATCAAAGGCAAAGGGGATGCAATTATAAAATTTAATGACGGAACATGTGGCATTATTGATTATAAAACCTCAAAGTTTAAAAAAAATAATACTAAAGATTATCAATTTAAAGATATAAACCTTTTAAAGAAAGTAAATGAATATAACCCTCAATTGCACGCCTATTACAAACTATATTCTAATTTAGAAGATGATCGATCTTTCCTTGAAAAACTTTCAACTGCAAAAAAAACTGAAACTATTGCAGCGGGTATTAATGAAAAATTAAGAAAAATTCAAGAAATATCTGTAGCCACACCAAAAGCATTTGGCTTAGTTTTTGTATATCCTGAATCAGAGGACCTAAAGCGACTAGCTGTTAATGAAAATTTTATAAATGTAAATTTTTCATTTAAATACTGTCCAGTAAAGATAGACCTTAAAAAATTTATGAAAGATATTACTACTTACCTTGACGTAATGTATGAGGAAAAACCACCACCTAGGAATAGTTATTGTGAGATGTGTAAATTTTTAGATAAATATGATGAAAAATAATAATTGGAATTTTTAATGGATTACATAAATATTAGTTTTTCAAAAGAAATAATTGAGGTCGGCAATATTCC
>Ga0209383_1001829_pt1 | contig 13006 bp, 16 predicted proteins | sample CoawatmetaG02DNA_FD_187510 | JGI IMG/M metagenome (GOLD analysis project Ga0209383, IMG submission 187510) | Marine microbial communities from the West Antarctic Peninsula - Coastal water metaG029-DNA (SPAdes) (version 2) | ecosystem: Environmental > Aquatic > Marine > Coastal ... | reverse complement strand
TCCTGTCTCGCCAACATGCCAATCCAAGTTTAACTCTTCTGCATCACTATAACTTTGCAGTATGTCTGCGAGTTCTTCTACATCGTCCTGGTCGTTGTTGCCTTTAAGGAACTCAGCATACTCAGCATTAGCATCATTCAGTAGGTCACCTATTAAAGCAAGGTAGTCCTGATCAGGTGGTAAATTTGCTTCTGTGAGTTCATGTAGTAACATAAGTGTATTTATTAGGTCCCATCGTTAGAAATACTTGTTGGCATTATTCCATCCTGGTCCTTGGGATAAAACCAACCAGCTAAACTATAGCGTGAATATGGAGCAAGGTAACTTATCGGACTGATAAAATGCTTGTTTTGTCTGTGCCCAGTTGTATCACTAACATCCATGAGAACTAGTCGATTACCAAATGGCTCAATGCTATGATTAATAGTCTGCTCATCCTTATTCATTAAGCATAGTTGCCCGCCCCAGTGTGCTTTCCAATCTGGATTAAAGTAAAATATATAAGCACACCAACGTCTGGGATCATGGTGTGGATTTAACCATGATTCATGATCGTATGCACTATAACTTGGTTCTCTAGTATACATATTTGGAAACCCTGTAACATGTTCAGCAACATCTAAAAATGTAGTGTCTGGCTTTCCTAGACTATAATCTTGACATACTACCCGACTAAACTCAATAGTCTTAGGGTATTCTTCCTCTATATAATCTTCTTCTTTAAGCAACCATTTAGCACGATGCCAATAACCAAATGTTTGTAAAGAAACATTTCTATGGTAACTTTTAAAGGCCGCTAAATCTATAGTTTTAGCCATTTCCTGTGATACTCTTTGGTGTTTATGTCCAGCACACATCCAGTATCCCATGTTCATAGTTGGTAAACATTTATAAAGATCAGAAATCCAGGGTTCCTGTATAATGTTATCTATCACACAGAAACGCTGGACTTCAAAATCAGCTTTAGCTTGATCTAAGCCGTCAGTATTAAACATACTATTCCTGCCTGTAGAAAATGTGGTCGTCGATCTTGCCTACTAGGCGCAATGTATGACGCCACTTTGGGCTAACATAGGTTGCATGATAATGAGTTGCACCTTCTACCATGCCATTCCACTTATCATATGCTAAGATTTGAAATGCAATGTCTTTAGCAATTCTCCATTTAATGTTGTCTTCTTTTTTAATAACCTCGTCTAGTTTTCCATCACAGTACCAACTAAACTGGCATCTGTTACGCACCGGATTAAAGATTCTTTCTTCTTTTTTTAGGTTAGGGTTCTTTTTAGTTTTCCATGATTCGCGAACAGGCCCTTCGTAAATAACTTCACAGGGAGTGCCAGGATATCGACGATTCTGAACACGGTTCATAACAACTCTGGCTACAGCAATCATACCAGCAACACTTTGGTTATTTGCTTCACGATAGATGTTAAGTGTCATACACTCTAGTTCTTTAGGATCAACCGTTGCTTTTCCTTTAGTAGGCATGTAAACAATTCGAGTTTGTGTAACTGTTTGGGTTATCGGAACCTTAACTATTACTTTTTTCTCAATAATTTTTGGTACTTCTGTAATTTTTTCAACAGTGATATACTTGTCTACCTCAATAGTCCGCACCACTTCAATTGGCTTACCAAGGTAATAAAAACTTGTAACTCCGACTATGAATCCAATAAGCGACACTAATGCGTAGTTCGTTCTCATACAGGTTGCTCCACCTAGTTTATGTTATTATATATAATAACACACATTCAATGGATGTCAACCATTAAAGAACGACAATGCCTTCTTCTAGTAATCTTTCTCTATTTTCTAGGTGTGCTTGTTCTACTTCTTCTTTGTTTTGGCCATGGTATGCAACTGCGTGGCCTTCGCTAATTAATACACTGCCACACCCCTGCCATGCGTCAGTAGCAGGATTATATACATTAAAGTCACCGAGGATACGGCCAAATTTGCCCTTCATATCCTCACCATTCTTGTTAACTTGTGTTTTTAGGACACAGGATTTCCCTAACAAAGTCTTAAGCCTAGCTTTTGCCGCTAACCCAAACTTTTTTTCTACCTTATCTCTAGTACGAGATTCTGGAGTATCAATACCCATCATGCGGACTCGTTCATCCTTCATCCATATACCAAATCCTAAATCAATGTCTACATCAACTGTGTCACCGTCAATAACTTTAACTATGTTTACTCGATATTCATACATGATTGATCGCTCCTATTCCATAATGTATTTATATACGCATATAAATAAAATTATGTATGAGTTTGTTGATATTCCACCAGAAGGGCTAATCCAAACGTCAGGATACGGCGATACGTTAATATCGTTACACCACCAAGTAACTGGATGGCCATTATATTATCCTGATCCACCGTCTGAATTATGGTTACAAGATGACTTAACGCATGTAGATGGAACAATAGTAGAATTAGAGAATTATATAAAACATTACGGGGAAGACATCAGTCAGATAACATTCCTAACTGAGCATCAATACTTAATAGAAGAATACCCGCAACTAACTCTGCAATGGTATCCTAGATTTCATTGGGAACATTGGAAAGATGCCTGTGACAACAATATCGATAAACAATTTAATTTCACTGACAAAACAGATTTTGTATTTTTATGTTTGAATATGCATAGACGAAAACACAGAGATCAGACTGTTAAACTGTTACAAAATTTTCCTAATAGGTTAATGAGTTATAGATCCATCGGATGGGATATAACAACACATCCAGAAGACTGGAGCAAACAAGATTATAATAGTATTAATTTAAGCCAAACTGATATTATGATGCGTCTAGGACATCGTAATACACAAAATTTAATCCAGTTACAAAAGGTATACGAGAGTTGCCAGTTTAGTGTAGTAACTGAAACTAGATATGAGTTGCCCTATGATTTTATTACTGAGAAGACTACACAATGCTGGCTTGCATTACATCCAGCATTGTATGTTAGTAATAAAGGACACGTACAGATATTACGTGACTGGGGGTTTGATGTATTTGACGATGTATTTGATCACAGTTATGATCTATTAGATAATGATGTTAGATTAAATACGTTAGTAGAGTCTAATAGAGAAGTGCTAACTAATGGCATATTAAATTTTAGTAGTCTTAAAGATAGACTACTTAAAAATCGAGACCATTATTTAAACAACTGGTTGTTTTCTTAATCTAGCGGAGGTAGTTCTTCTACTGTTACTGGCGCTGGTTTGTATATTTCTTTGCAAAAATCTTGTCCGGCAATCCAATCGCTGGTTTTACAGATTTTGCCTGTTAACCTGGATATTATATGGTCATTAATTGTCTGTTCCCCACGTAACATTTGTACAGCATCAATACCTGATTTCGCAGAGCTTATATATGTTAATGGAAGAGGGAGGAAAGTACATCCTGGCATACTGACAAGTACTAGTGATATTTTAAATAAACGTGTCAATACCAAAATCATTTGCTGTTACGGCCAAATTCTGCTGTTAGAAGCCAGCTATCGCCTGGTATAGTAATGATTATAGACATATACTGTATTTAAGTACTTAAAGAAAAAGTGCAACGTTTCTGTTGCTAGGTACGTTGCCAACCCCCACGTTCTTAGTTAGACTAAGCCGCTAATGCCATTTCAGGCTGATGATTATCGTTTGCGATTATCAAAATTCTTCGCGGTAACGGCGCTTAGATCCCGGTAACTCCACATACCTTACTGAATAGCAATCGAACCTATTTCATCCCCATCAAAAATACATCAGGCAAGGTTACTATACCTTTAATTACGATGCATCAACCCGATGTACTTTTGGTGGAGATGCCGGGAATCGCACCCGGGTCTTACTATCGTTGAATATGCTTCAACATTACAAGTACTATTTAACTACATTAAAGGGTTTTTGTCAACCTATATTCATGTTGTTTTCTTATAACTCTTCAATTTTAGCAGAACGATTTAGAATTCCATATACATCCATTTGATTTATGTTCTGTGCTTCTGCTATAGCACCTTTCATATATTCTTTCCATTTGGTATCAGCTTCACCTTCATTCATTCCCTGAATAAGGGCTAAAGTAGCAGGATCTGAAACCTTATCTGTTAGTCCTGATATAAATGTGTATGCATGATCCTTTGAAGTGTTTCTAAACGCTAGGTGTAAATCTGTTTTTGCCGCATGCAGATCTTCGGACAGAATTTTATTTTGCATGGCAGTGTAGGATGATTTTGCTGTTCCAAATGCTCCACTCCATGGTTCTGCACTAGTACCACTTGCACCACTTGCGATAGTCTGGACTGCTGCCTCTAGTTGTCCTTTTTTAGCGGCAACAAACGAGTCTAAGGTTTCATGAGTAATCCCAGCAGGGTCAGTAATGACGTCAGTATCGTATACTTTGGATCCACTGGTATAACTACCGGCAATACCTGCCTGTAACTGCGCATTTATTGTATTAAATTCAGTAAACGCGCCTAACTCACTCATTTCATTCATTGCTTTTGCATAGGCAGTAGCTGGTACTTTTATTCCAACACCGCCTACACTACCCATAATATCAGTAACTGATACAGAGTTATTCATACCGGTGCCACCTAGAAAACTTGATGCTATCTCAGCCGCTGCCTCAGGATCAATAACATCTGTATAGTCCTTAATTATATTAAGATCAACTGCTTGTAGATTGGATATTAACCCACCAAAATCTTTAGGACGGGAAATACTTCCTATATCAACAGCTCGTATCTCGTCTCTAAATTGCTCTATTGTGTCTGGCACCATACTTGCAAAGCTGGCTGGCATAATCTTAGACAAGTTTGTAAAGTCTGCCATACTAGTCATATTAGGAATATTGGTACCCAGCATTGCTTGAGCATTAACAATCATTTCAGGATTGGTAATTCTAGACATAGCATCATTTAATATATCGTTGTATTGGCTGCTACCAAGATTTGCTACTGCATCTGAATCAAATCCTACTTGGCTCAATGCTGCATCTATCCCAGTAATGCCTCCGGCTCCTTGATTTATTAGATTGCCTACAACCTGCCCAGGGTTTCCAAAGTTAGCCATGTCTCCCATATCAAATGCTGAGCCTAAGTTTTCCATATCTCCAGCAAAATTTGCAATCTGGTTATTAGGCATAAAGTTTGTTAGCCCGTTAGTAACCATAGCGTTCATATCAGGAATAGCACTTCCTAGGAAGTTACCAAAGTTTCCATCTATAGGCAACGCTTTAGTGATACTACTGGCCGCAGCTCCGAATTGACCTGTTAATGCGTTAGCTACTGGCCCAGCAATGTCCATAGACATTGCTGAAAAGGCTTCTGCACCTGCCATACTTTGTATTGCTTGCAGGGAACTAGATCCAAATAATTCTCCAGCATGATTTGCAAGACCATCTGCAAAACTCTGACCGCCAATGCTTTCAAATCCAGTGCCTAACAGACCAGTTATAGATCCTGATCCTAAATCAAAAGCACTACCAATACTAGAGAAACTATCAACCTGTGATGTTAACTGCAACAAAGGATTCGCACTGCCAGCAACTTGTTCTGCTATTGATGCAAACGGTCCTGTAGCACCTGCTACAGCGCCTAATGTACTAGCGAACGTAGATGCACCGGGGACTCCAGCTATTACTGAAGAAAACGAACCGCCAAAATTTGTCAAGCCGCCAAAGTCTCCGGCTATTCCACCAATGGCGCTAAGTCCAAAGCCGCCGCTTCTAATTCCTGCTACTATACATGACATCTATTTTATCCACATACTACGTTACGACTGCCTTTTGATCTTGCATGTCCACAACTATCAGTATCACCAACTCTTAATGCTGGTATGCCATTAGCTATAACCTTGATGCTTCCTGGACTTGCCGCTATTGCTATACAATGGATAAAGGGGTCGGGGCAGGGCGGGTGTTCGGTAACTGGTGACCCTTTCCTTGCCAATAGCTTGCCATTAACTGTTATGTTAGGATGTCCTTTGATAACTTCGCCGCCGGCGGCATTTGCATCGCCTTTTCTTACTATTTGTTTCATGTACATATTTATCCAACAAGCAATGCGTGTTTAAAGGCTTAAATCCCCTAGATCGTAACCATTTAGTCGTTCTTTAATTTCATATAGGGATAATCTAGCAAGACCATCTGCTCCACCTTTTACAAACAAGTTGCCTTCAAGATAAACCTGAGGCATTGTTGTATGCCCTTGCTCGATAATCCAAGCCTTTTGTTCTGCATTATCTTCAATGTTTATTTCTTCAAACTCAATATGCATGTCAGCTAATTGATTCTTAACCTGCACACAATATGGGCACCAATCTTTTGTATATACTGTTAATTTACTCATCTGGAAAATCCCTGTATAAAAAATGATCTAGGCTACTAGCATCAACGTATTGCGTAAAGTTAATATGACTGTCAACAGTTTCCCGATTATGTAATACAAGTTCCATAGCATCGTCCAGTGCTTGCATGGTTTTAAACTCCATGTCAATACGCCACTCGCCAATGTTCTTACTTCTAAACCCTAATTTCATACGTGTAACTCTATGGGCTTCAAGTGTATCCAGCGTCTTAAAGAAAGCATTGATGCTATCTAAAAACTTCTGTGGAACAGTTCCTTCTTTTAAATCTGCGTAGATTGTGTATACGTTCATTATTTTAATCCCTGTAGCTCTGCTAGTTTGACTGGTTGTTTCCTATCTGGAAAATAATCCTGTTGTTCTCCTTCTCGCACTAAATCTAAGGTGATGCAATGCAATCCGCCATCCCAGAAATATCTATGCCTAAAAGGAACATGTATCGCTTCCATTTTATGTTTTTTGAGAAAAGCATTAAGTGTTTCGTTGTTTAAGTTATTTACGCAGACATGGCGTTCGTCGAGAACCAGAACATTAACATCAAATACACTTTCTTCACAGAATCCAACCCAGTTGTCTAACCATTCATTAACAAAATGCGCAAACGCTTGGTTATCTTCTTCTCCAGGAACCCACCATTTTCCAAAGTTTGATCTTTTAATCTTAGTAAATTCACTGACCTTCGCCCAACTTTCACCTTCTAAGTAACATACATCCCATCCAGGAAAAGTATTTTCGTATTTTTGAAAATCATGTAGACTAAGGATAGCACCTGGTTTAATTGCATGAAAACATCCGTCTGCATGAGTATGTCCGTGGCCCAAGACATTAATCCTAGTGTCAGGGAAAATTTGCTCTAATCTTTCCTGGCCTAAGTCTACACTGTGATCTACATAAACGTCCTTGCCAATTAGAACACTATTTGCACTAGTTGGCATATGTCCACGTTTACTCCAGGCAAGCAACGATGCATACATAACGCTATCGAATGCATCTGGATTTTCTCTATTTTTGCAAAAATATTCATAACTAGGATAATCTGGTCTTAATTTAATAAAGTTCTCGTAAAAGTCTTTGCCCATTTCAATAGGAACATTAGGTGATGACGGGTTCTGACTAGTAAGAAAATATTCGATATCTTTGCTATATTCTAGTAAACTGTTAACTATTGCCGGATTATCGTAGTTATTCGTATATAATTTATTTCCGGATACTATTTGATGATCTCTAGGCTGTAATGCATTTCTTGGCACTCGAACTCTAAATCCACGATCGTCATGATCCTGTATTCTTTCATTACTGTCTATTTCTGGTTGTATTACCTTACAACCATAATCCTGCAGAACAGTCTTAAAGTTCGCAAGGTCTTCAAGTGTCTCGTCTGCTATCCGTTGTAATGGGCTGCGTACTCGATCATCTTGTAAGTTCGAAAAGAACTCAGGACCCCAGTTGTTACCTAGCATACATACTTTAAGTGGATCCCATTTATTCCATATATTGTATTTCATTCTACCACCATCCTAATGTTCTGCCGTTTCCGGCTATAATTGCCATACACGTCGCAACGTGTAGTATTATCCAAAATGTCCTAAAGGCTAATGCTTTCTTTACATCAGTTTGCGCTATTGGTAAAAACTCAGGTTTATCTTCATCTGTGATACCAATAGGCATTCCTACTATCCTTGCCCATACTTTTAGAAATCTTTGTTGTCTCTTCATAACGGGCCTAATACCTCAAACCCATTTATTCCTCGTTTATAATCCTGTGCTTCGCCGAGATAGATGTAGTTAAATCCGCGAGCCTTATAATGGGCGCATTCTGCTTTAAGGCTTTCTATTCCTAAACGCATCTTGGGTTTATGATAATTCCATGCAAACTGTATTGCTTCTACATGCTTATCATTAAACCTATGCATTAAACTAAATGCAACTAGGTCGTCGCCGTCGTAGTATCCTAGTACGTCTTTACTAGGCTCAACAAACCGTTCCGGGAACATAGGCATAACACTTATAAATTTCTTGTAGTCACAATATGCTTTATAAAGACTGATTATCTCGTCTGGGTTTGGATTATCTAACAACCGCAAGTCTACTATATCCGCTGCATAATAAGTCTTGCTTAGATCAATTCTTGCGTAACATTCGTACATATTATCTATCTTGTATAGCTTTCTTGTAACTAGTGGGAAAATTCTTATAATAGTTGGTGTGTTCAAGCTCTGCTCTGGCAGTAGTAAGTTCACTACGCCGTTGTATGAATACTATAGCATATTTACCTTGGTTAAGTACCACCCCTTGAATTTCTTCAACTGACGCAGGATGGTCATCTAGCAATACAAATTCATCATTACTAACACATAAGTCTTCTAACTCTTCTGGAGTAATAGATTTAGGATCTACACAAAACATTACTACGTCTTTGTCACTGGGAAAGTTGTTTTTGGTAGCATTAATAGCTAGATCTAATTCCCGTGAAAGAATTTGTTTAACTGTAACTTTTCCAGTAAGCCAGGCACGCCTTGCATACGGACAGGGTGGTAGTCCTGCAAAGGCGTCGTTAGGTTTACTTAGAAAAGTTAGTATCCAGTCCCCTATGTCATTAGAGGCTGAGTCCTCCAAAGGTGTCTGAGTCAACATCTTGTTTTGTTCCGCCAATAATATATGATGATATTTCTGTTTCTTGTGGTGCTACTTGTACATCACCGCCACTGATCCATTTTTGTGTCCAAGGCAACGGACTTGCTGCTGGAGTTTTAAATGGACTACTTAATCCAATAGCAATCATACGTTTGTTGGCAATCCATTCAATATAGTTGCCAAGTAACTGAGCATTTAGGCCAATCATTGATCCGCCTTGGAACAAATACTCTGCCCAGGCTTTCTCTTGCTCAACTGCACTAACAAACATATTAATACATTCTTGTTCAGTTTCTTTAGCAATGTTCTCAAAGTCCTTGTCTTCTTTAACAAGTATCTTAAGTAACTGTTGTGTACTTGCTAGGTGTACGTTCTCGTCGCGGGCAATAAACTTAATAATCTTAGCATTGCCTTCCATCTTTTTTAGTTCAGCAAATGCCCAACTACATGCAAAACTAACGTAGAAACGAACGCCTTCAAGAATGTTAACACTGTTTAGTGTTAGCCATAGTTTCTTTTTTAGTGCATATAAGTCAACATCAATAGTAGTAGCAACATTGCTGAAGTTTCCGTTTACTTTAGAAACGTCATGTTCTTTACCACTGACTACAAGATGCTTTCCTTCGCCTAGTAGTGTATACCAACCTACCATGCGCACAAGATCATCATAGTGTTTGGTAATATCGTCTGCACAATCAACAATCTCTTTAACGTCCATCATATTATCAAATACTTTACTTGGGTCTGCATACACATTACGTATAATATGTGTATAGCTACGACTATGAATAGTCTCACTAAACGCCCAAGTTTCAATCCAAGTCTCTAGTTCTGGCAGGCTAACACAGGGCAAGAAGGCAAGATTAGGCGAACGTCCTTGTACGCTGTCAAGCAGAATCTGACGTTTTAAATTACTAGTAAAGATATGCTTTTCATGATCCAATAGTTCCTTAAAGTCTTTACTGTCCTTAAGAATATCTACTTCTTCAGGACGCCAAAAGAATCCTAGTTGTTTGTCAGTCAATTTGTCAAACTGACGATACTTTACTGTGTCGTATCGTTGCATGCCAACATCGCCGTCAAAGAATGCTTTGCGTGTAGTGTGATCGTGTTTACTTGTGTCTAGAACTGCCATTTAATTTTTACCTATTAGATTGTGCAACTATCACAATCTTCTTCTTGTATATCATATGAATCTGGAATTGTCAGATTAATAATTTGTTTTTCATTTATATCGTCGCCAGCACCGTCGTAGGTGTTAAAGTAGTATAACTGTTTCATTCCGTACTTGTAACAAGTAATTAGATCTTTAAGCATGGTGCTCATTGGTATCTTCTCGTCATCAAAGAACTGTGGGTTATAACTTGTATTTACACTAATACCTTGATCAATGTATTTTTGTAGGACTGCCATGATCTTAATGTAGCCCTCGGGAGACTTTTGGTCCCATAGTAACTCATACTTATTCTTGTAGTAAGGGAACCCTGGAACAACTTGCTTTAATACTCCGTCTTTGCTTTGCTTCACACTAACAAAACTACGAGGTGGCTCAATGCCATTAGTTGAGTTACTGATTTGCGCACTTGTTTCTGCTGGCATAAGTGCCATCAACGTGCTATTGCGGATGCCTGTTTCCTTTAACTGTTTACGTAGTGCTGCCCAGTCCATGCGTTCCTGATGCGGCACCAGTTCGTCAACATCTGATTTATATGTTTGGTTAGGGGTAATACCATCACCGTATTTTGTCTCAGGTGTTCCTGGGCAAGCACCCTGTTCTACTGCTAAATCAGCACTAGCTTTGATTAAATAGTAACTCCATGCTTCTGCATATTGATCTACAAGTTCTAAGTTTGGTTCACTATATGTTGTGTCGTTCCTAGCAAGAAAATATGCAAGGTTAATAATGCCAATGCCCAGTGGACGTCTTTTCATTGTACTGTTACGAGCCGCCTCAACAGGATAATTTTGATAACTTAACAAAGCATCTAATCCACGTACTGCTAATGCACATGGTTTTTCAAATTCGCTAGGGTTACGTATTAGTCCCCAGTTAATTGCACTTAGAGTACATAGTGCAATCTCGCCTTCTGGGTCTTCAAAAGATTTGAGTGGCTTTGTTGGAAGAGTAATTTCACAACATAGGTTACTTTGCTTAACTGGAGCAACGTCTGCTTTGAAAGAACTGTGATCGTTTGCATGGTCAACATTCATTAAGTAGATGCGACCAGTGTTTTTACGTTCTTCCATAAATGCACTAAACAAAGTACTAGCTTTAATTGTCCTTTTACGTAGTCGTGTATTACGCTCTGCACGTTCGTATATTTCTTTAAACTTGTCTTGATCAGCAAAAAATGCTTCGTAAAGACCAGGAACATCGCTAGGACTAAACAATGTAATGTCACCATTCGTCAATAGACGCTCGTACATCAGTTTATTAAACTGCACTCCATAGTCCATGTGACGAACTCTGTTGTCTTCTGTGCCTTTGTTATTCTTTAATACAAGTAAATCTTCTACTTCGTAGTGCCAAACTGGGTAGTAAAGTGTTGCCGCTCCATTGCGAACGCCGCCTTGACTGCAACTACGTGTAGCCGCTTGGAACATCTTAAAGAAAGGAATGACCCCTGTATGGTAAGCATCACCATTGCGGATAGGAGAACCCAGTGCTCGAATATTGCCTGCGCCTATGCCAATTCCAGCTTTCTGACTAACATACTTAACAATACTGCTCGTAGTTGCATTGATGCTGTCTAGGCTATCGTCTGTCTCAATGAGAACACAAGAACTAAACTGTCTCTGTGGTGTTCTTACTCCAGCCATAACAGGAGTAGGTAGACTGATTACATAAGTGCTAATAGCATCGTAGTAATCTTTAACCCATTTTAATCTTGTTTCTTTAGGATAGTTGCCAAACAACGTAGCCGCAATACACATATATGCCATCTGTGGAGTTTCATATATCTCTTTCGTGACACGATTCTGAACCAAATACTTTCCACGGAATTGCTCCATGCCTGCATAGGTTAATGTTTCGTCACGTTCATGTTTAATATAACCGTCAAGTTGGTTCCATTCTTCTTCGGACCAATCTGTTAATAATGCAGGGTCATACATACCAATGTCGACATTACGTGTAACAAGTTTATATAACGGCCAAGGAGTAAATGCATTATATACTTGTTTGCGCACATGATAATTAATTAATCTTCCAGCAACGTACTGATACCCAGGAGTTTCTTCTGAAATTAAATCTGCTGTTGATTTAATTATTGTTTCTTGGATATCTACGCTTTTAATGCCATCGTAGAACTGTAAATGGCTTCTAATTTCTACTTCACTAGCACTAACTCCTGTTATGTCTTGACAGGCATAATTTACTACAGTGTGTAGTTTATCTAAATCTAAGGGCTCTTTATTGCCGTCCCTCTTGATTACTTGAATTTGACTCATTGAATAATTCCTCTTTGGTGCATATATTAATTATGCTGGCTTGATTGATGTGCTCTAGTTCTGTATTTACTCTAACTTCAAGATCGTAATTAAGCACATATTTCCCATGCTCTAACCATGCTAAGTTAATGTCTTCGGATCGTTTACGATCACGATAACACCTTATTTCACCATTTATCTCTTTATGGCTTAGTGTTATAGTATACAACATCCCAAGTGTTTTTGCAATATCATCATAGGTGTTATCCACAACTAATTGCCATGGATCTGGCCATTCATCTGAATGGTCTGCTGTATAATATGGATTGCTTATTGGAGCAGTCATCCATAGTTCATTTGTCTTCTGTACTGCTTGTTCAATAGGTAAGTTAGCGATCTTCTGACGAAAATCGTACCAGGAACTAAGCCTAGTCTGCGTATCTAAGTTCCACATATACTCTCTTTTAACGGATAATTCTTGTTGTAAGGTTTAGTATGCCAGTTGTTTGGCTATCGGTAGTGTATTTAAGTGTAGTAACATTACTAGTATTTGTCAACGCAAAGGTAAGTCC
>Ga0209383_1001825_pt1 | contig 13020 bp, 8 predicted proteins | sample CoawatmetaG02DNA_FD_187510 | JGI IMG/M metagenome (GOLD analysis project Ga0209383, IMG submission 187510) | Marine microbial communities from the West Antarctic Peninsula - Coastal water metaG029-DNA (SPAdes) (version 2) | ecosystem: Environmental > Aquatic > Marine > Coastal ... | reverse complement strand
GAAAAGGAAGAAAAGGAATGAGCTCAGCTTTGAAAGCATCAAAAGATAATGCTGCTAGATGATTATTATTTATCCAATCAAGTTTTGCTGGATCAAATATGGCTCCTGCTTTCTGAACTTCTTGAATTCTGAAGTCCGCTATCAAATCCTTTAGATAAAATATCTCTTTATCACCTTTGGACCATCCTAGGCGAGCTAGCATATTAATCATGGATGATTGTAAGTAACCTTGATCAAAATAATCCTGAAGGCTGGTTACAGCATTTCTTTTTGATAATCGTTTTTTATCCTGCCCTAGAACCATAGGCAGATGAGCATATTCTAAAGAGGGAAACTCTAACGCTTGTTGTATGTGTATTTGACGAGGCGTGTTGCTTAAATGATCCTCACCTCTAATGACTGTGGTAACACCTTGATCATGATCGTCGACCACATTGCATAGATGGTATGTTGGGGAGCCATCACTTCTAAGAAGAACTAAATCATCTAATTCAGAATTTTGGAATGTAACCTCTCCCCTTACAAGATCATGAAAAATAAGCTCTCCTTCTTTCGGTGTTTTCAGCCTAAGAACAGATTGCTCACCCTTTTCTAGATTTAAATTCCTGCACTTACCATCGTATTGTGGCTTTAGACCTTTGGCCTGTTGACCCGACCTCATTTCCTCAAGCCGCTCTTTGCTACAATTACAGAAATATGCATTTCCAGAATCGATAATTTTTGTAACTGCACCCTCATAGAGATCTGCTCTTTCTGACTGCCGAACAGGAACATCATCTGGGACGATGCCCATGTCAGAGAGTCCTTTAAGAATATCGGTTTCAAATTCACGCGTCGATCGCTCAGAGTCAGTATCTTCTATGCGGATTAGGAATTTTCCATTCTGCTGTTTTGAATAAATAAAATTAAATAGGGCTGTACGAACTCCACCTATATGCAATGTTCCAGTTGGGCTGGGTGCGAACCTAGTAACCTTTGTCATGATTGATTCCATATAGCAGTGAGTTTATTGTCCGATTCAATTTGCTTTAATCTGCTTTCATGAGCTGTCATATCATTTGCAGTCAGAGAAATTTTAGCAATTGGCATTTCATCAAAGTTAATTAATTGCTTTGCCACAGAATCTTCAGAAGAAGAATCGCCCTGAGAAGATAAGAACTCAAACTTACTTTGGCCTCCAGTAAGATGCATAAAAACATCAGCCAAAATATTCGCATCCAGCAATGCCCCGTGGAAGCTTCTATCATAACCACCAACTTCAAATCTATTTGAAAGTGCATCAAGAGAATTACGTTGGCCAGGAAATTTACTTCTAGCCAATAAAAGAGAGTCTTCAATTTCACAAATTTCTTCTAGTAAGGGGTACTCCGAAGATGCGCGTTTCAGCTCACTATTTAAAAAACCCAAATCAAATGGCGCATTGTGGATAATTAACACGCTGCCTTGGACAAATTCTAAAAAACTTTCTGCTATCTCTGAAAACTCAGGTTCATTTTTTACTTTTTCATTTGAAATTCCATGAACTTTTTGAGCTTCATCATCAATAGCACGTTGAGGATTAAGGTAGGTATGGAAATGTTGATCTGTTTTTTTTCGGTCTTCTAGTAAAATTGCACCAATCTCGATAATGCGATGCCCTTGATCAACCTCAAGCCCAGTGGTTTCAGTATCCAGCACAATTAATTTTTTAATCATAAGATTGAATCTATTCCTTTGTTTGCAAGCAGGTCAGCCATTTCATTACCTTCATCGCCAGAGTGACCTTTTACCCAATGCCATTGTACTAGATGAAAATTAATTAATTCATCTAATCTTTGCCAGAGCTCTTTATTTTTAACATCTTTTTTAGCTGCAGTTCTCCAATTATTTTTTTTCCAATTATGGATCCATTGGGTAATACCATCCATGACGTATTTAGAATCTGTGAATAGATCTACATTGCATGGCTCTGTGAGAGCAGCCAGACCTTCAATTGCTGCCGATAGCTCCATCTGATTATTTGTAACATCTAATTTTCCACCAAAGACTTCTTTGGTTGAGCCTTCGCAGGTTATGAGTGCACCCCATCCTCCAGGACCTGGGTTGCCCCTGCATGCTCCATCTGTATACATTATTACTTGTTTCATGGGTTAAAATATCTCTCTCTAAATATTATGAATATTCAATCTATAAAAGCTTACAGTGATAATTATATTTGGTTAATCACTACTAATGAAGGCAATCTTGTAATTGATCCTGGTGAAGCTTTGCCAGTAATAAATTATATCCAGCAATACAGCCTTGGGTTAACAGATATTTTAATTACCCATCATCATTATGACCATGTCGGTGGTGTAATCGAGCTAAAAAAAGATATTACCGGAAAAGTGATTGGCCCACAAAATGATCAAATTGAAGGGCTAGATGAACAAGCAATTCAAGGCATGGTAGTTGAGTCTTGTGGGCTAAAGTTTGATGTGATTGAGATACCAGGGCATACGCTGGATCACATTGCATATTATTTAGCTGATCCTCGGCAACCTAGATTATTTTGTGGAGATACCCTTTTTTCTGGAGGTTGCGGAAGAGTATTTGAAGGCACTCACAAACAGATGTATCAATCTCTCGAAAAGCTTAAAGCTTTGCCCGATAATACTTTGGTTTACAGTGCGCATGAATACACTCTGGCAAACCTAAAGTTTGCTCAAGAGGTAGAAGTAAATAACTTTCATATCTCGGAATACATAGAGGTGTGTCAGAAGAAAGTTGAGCTCGATCTGCCTACACTTCCTAGCAGCATCGCAATTGAAAAAAAAGTTAATCCATTCATGAGATGTTCTGAGGCTTCACTACGACAATCTATATCGCAAAAAATGCTAGGCTCAAAAAAGGCTAGCGATTCTGAAATATTTGCATACCTAAGAGAATGGAAAGATTCTTTTTAATTGCCTCTCTCGCAATTCTTTCGAGCTGTCAGCTTACAGGCCTGATATCTGCTGACTTATATCAAGAGCCAGAGCCAGTAATAATTCTCAAATCGGATGCAGTATATGGAAGTGTTTGGGAGCGCATTGCATTTAATTCAACAATTCAAAATCAGTCACTCGATGAAGAAACCTTAAAATATCTGAATTCATATCTAGTAAGCCCAGAGCAATTGAATAAACTATTAGTTAAGGGCGAGTATTTTATTTTCTTTGTCCTTGAGCAGCTAGAGAAATATGATCTACCTCCTGAGCTTGCCCTTCTGCCTTACATTGAAAGTAATTATGATCCTTTCTCTATATCTGCCTCTGGCGCAATGGGGCTATGGCAGTTTATGCCAGCAACAGCAAGAATATATGGTCTCGAGGATACTTGGTGGTATGAGCAAAGGCATGACCCGTTGATCTCAACGAAAGCAGCAGTAAGATACTTGGCTTATTTGCATAATAGATTTGGGAAAGATTTAACCTATACATTGTCTGCTTATAACGGAGGTCCAACCCTCCTTGAAAAACAGATTAAATTAAATAGAAGAATGGGCAAGGCTGTTGATTACAAATCACTGAAGCTGCCCATGCAAACTAAAGCATATGTCCCAAAATTTAAGGCGATTTTGGAAATAATTTTAAACGCTGAAAAGTATAATATTCAATTACCGAGGTTTCCAAATAATTCGGTATTGGGTCAAATTACTTTAGATGGACAAATAGAGATTCTTGCGTTTAGTGAGTTTTCCAATTTAAAGCCTGAATTTATTTATAAACTTAATGCTGGTTACACCAAATGGGCATCACCACCAGAAAAGACCACCACTTTTAATATCCCAATTGAATTCGTTGAGCCGCTCAACAATAAAAAGGATGAATTTACTCAAGCCCACCAAATTAATTGGGTTGCTCATAGAGTTTCAAAAGGAGATAGCCTATGGAAGATTGCTGATCAATATGATGCAGAGGTCTCAGTGCTAAAAAAAGTAAACTATCTTCAATCTAATTTACTTAATTTAAACCAGCAGCTGCTTATACCACTCAGTAATTTAAAAAATGAAACATTTATTCCATATCAAGCCCATATTATTAGCGAAGGAGATACTCTCTGGGGCTTAGGCATAAAGTATGAAATCTCACCGATTGAAATAGCAAAAAATAATGGCTTAAAAATTGGCTCGCCTCTTCGGATTGGGAGGCAATTAAATATTGGTAATAAACATATTTATCGAACAATTAATTCAAAAAAAAGAACAATTCTTTATAGTGTAAAACAAGGCGACAGTCTTTATAGAATTGCTGATATTTTCAATATACAGATAAAAGATATTGTTGAGCTTAATTCTATTAGTGAAAATGAAATAAAGCCTGGTCAAGTACTAAAAATTATTATTAGGGCCTTTTAATCTGCAGAGATCTTAGGATCTAAGGCATCTCTCAAGCCATCTCCAAAAAAATTCAAAGCAAAGAGAGTAATTGTAAATGTAAGGCCTGGATATATTAATAACCAAGAATATTCTTCCATTGATTCAACTCCATACCTAATTAAAGTTCCCCAACTGCTCATAGGGGGCTGAATACCTAAACCCAGGAAACTAAGGAAGGCTTCTAACAACATAACTTGCGGAATAGTTAAAGTAGCATAAACAGCAATTGGACCAAGAATATTTGGAAAAATATGTTTTCTAAACATTTGAAAATTAGATACGCCCATAGCCTGGGCAGCTAAAACATACTCTTGAGTTTTAATGGTTAATACCTGTCCTCTAACAATTCTAGCCATAGTGAGCCATTCAACTGCACCAATTGCTCCAAATAAAAGCCAAATATTTCTACCAAAAATAACCATCAACAAGATAATAAAAATAATAAATGGAAGCCCGTATAAGACATCAACAATTCTCATCATAATAGAGTCCACTCTTCCACCAAAATAACCGGCGACAATTCCCCAGCTAACACCTATAACTAATGCGACACCCGTTGCAACAAACCCAACCATCAAAGAAACTCTAGCACCATACAAAATTCTGCTAAAGAGGTCTCTGCCTAATGTATCTGTTCCTAACAAGAAATCTGAAGAGGGGGGCTGAGCGCCTAGCTCAAGGTTTTGATAAGAATAAGAGTGGGGTGCGATCCAAGGAGCTAAAATAGCAAGAGTAATAAATAGGCAAAGTATAAATCCACCCGTAACGGCCGCCTTGTTAGCAAGCAATCTTCTCCAAGCATCCGCCCAAAGTGAGCTTTGCTGGTTCATGCCTCGCTCCTTGCTCTAGGATTCATTAACAACACAGCAATATCTGAAAGTAAGTTAAAGAAAATAATCAATGCAGAGAAGAAAATAGTTGTGCCTAGAATCATTGTGTAGTCGCGATTAAATGCTGCCTCCACATAAAACCTTCCAAGGCCAGGAATTTGGAAGATGGTTTCCACAACAAAAGAACCGCCAATCAGACCGGCAATAGCTGGCCCTAAAAATGAAACAACTGGCACCAAGCCGCCTTGAAGAGCATGCCTGATAATTACTTTGTATTCTGGAAGACCTTTTGCTCTGGCAGTCCTAATATAATCTTGGCCAAGGGTTTCAAGCATTCCTCCCCTACTAAGACGAGCTATATAAGCGGCATATGCTGCTCCAAGGGTAATAGAGGGCAATATCTTATCTCCTGCCAACGAGTCCCAACCAGACACAGGTAATAGTTCCAAATGAATTCCAAAAAATAATACAAGCAATGGTCCAAGTAAAAAAGTAGGCATACAGATTCCAATCATCGCAATGGTCATCGGAATATAATCAAGGGGCGTATTTCTATTGACAGCCGCAATAACTCCAGCGAACCCACCTATAACCATGGCAATCAAAATAGCATAGAAAGCTAACTCCAACGTAACTGGCAGCCCAGTAAAAATCATTTCAGTAACTGATCTGCCTGGGTATCTAAAAGATGGACCAAAATCACCCTGGACCAAATTAAACATATAGTCTTTGTATTGAATAAATAATGGGGCGTCTAAGTTGTAAACTGCATTCAAATTTTTCATAACCTGAGGAGGCACAACTTTTTCAGCATCAAAGGGACCGCCTGGTGCCATTCGAACCAGAAAGAACGTAATAGAAGCTACAACTAAGATAACTGGAATAGCAATGGCAATTCTTTTTAGGATGACTTGCAGCATTTAATCTTCTATCTTTCTAGATAGATAAACTTTGGATGATGGGTATCAATAATATTAGGGTACCAGCCCTTAACATCACTTGAGATTTGATATGCTTTAACATAAGTGTAAACAGGAATAATAGGCATCTCGCTTATAAGCAGTTGCTCTGCTTGATTTAAGTATGAGTAACGAAGTTCCTGATCGTTCGTAGAATTAGCTGTAGCAAGTAAATCGTCGTATTTTTGATTCTCCCAGCCAGTCTTGTTATTGCCTCTATTAGGTCTTAGTGTATCTAAGAATGTATTTGGATCCTCATAATCACCAATCCAACCTGCCCGAGAGATCTGATAGTCACCTGTCATTTCACGAGCTAAGTAAACCTTCCAATCTTGGTTAACTAGCTGCACAGAAATGCCTAAATTCTGTTGCCACATTTGCTGGACAGCAAGAGCAATTTTTCTATGACCCTCTTGGGTATTAAAAAGAATCTCTAAAACAGGAAAGCTAGATCCATCTGGGTAGCCTGCTTCTGCCAACAATGATTTAGCAAGCTCAGGATCAAACGGAATAGAGGTATCTGGTTCATATCCTGCAGTTCCAGGAGGTGTAAAGGAATAGGCAGCTGCTTGACCGCATTTAGAGACTCTTTCAACTATTAACTTGCGATTAAGAGCATATGCAAGAGCGAGCCTTACTCGCTTGTCTTTCAGAACTGGATGATTTGTATTTACTCGATAAAAATAAGTTCCCATGTAGGGTTCAATTCGTAAATCAGGATTATTTTTTTCAATATAAACTGGGCACTTTTCAAGGGGGACGACGTTTGTTACATGTAATTGACCTGCACGGAACATTCTATCCTCGGTTGATTCGTTTGAAACAGGATAGTACCTAATTTCATTTAGGCGTACTCTCTCTGCGTCCCAGTAAAGTGGGTTCTTTTCAACGATAATTTGCTTATTCAGTTCCCAAGTTTTTAAGTTCATTGGACCATTGCAAACAAAGTTTCCAGGACGAGTCCATTGACCATTCCTGTCATCAATGGTGCCATGCTTTAACACGGTCTGCTTATGTACAGGATAAGTGCTGTAGTGACTTAAAAGTTTAATAAAAAATGGAGTGGCATTAGTTAGCTCAACTTTTAACTCGAAATCATTGACGGCTGTTACACCTACGGACGAGAAATCATCAGTTAAACCTTGGTGATACTCTGGAGCTCCTTTGACGTAATAAAGCATGTCAGGGTATTGAGAGCCTAAAGAAGGAGTTAAGATTCTCATCCATGACCAAACAAAATCAGAGGCAGTTAGCTGATCGCCATTAGACCATTTGGCCTCTTCTTGAAGAAAAAAAGTATATGTTTTGCCGTCAGGACTAATCGTCCAGGATTTAGCAACGCCTGGGAGGTTTTCACCGCCTTTTGGATTTGCAATTGTTAAACCTTCACACATTGCAATTAATAAATGATGCTCAGGAACACCTGTGACTATATGTGGATCAAGTCCTTGCGGCTCACTACCATTTCCAAAATGAAGTATCTGTGCCTCAAGAGCAGAATCAACAGGTGAAACAGCTTTGCTACATCCAAAAAATAGAACTAAGGCAAATATACATAGGTAAGGGTTTTTCATGACTTTATTATATATAAAAAAAGGGCCGGTAAACCGGCCCTTTTTGTTTGATTAAAGTCTCTTATAGCTTAATCGTAAAGCCACCATAGATAAATGCTCCACCAGGGATGTCCCAAGCATAGTCAAATGACTGAGCAAAAGCATCGTATGCTAGTGGGGGCTCTTCACCAAATAGGTTTCTAGCTCCAATAAACATACTCATGTTATCTGAATATTCATATGAAACCTGAAGATCTGTGTAGAACTCAACTTCCATTAGGTTGTATCCGCCAGGACCATAGTTACTGTCTTCATCAGGATTTGAACATTGATCGTCTAATCCTAGGTAATACGATAACCAACAGTCATCTTTATTATCATCAAGGAACCTAAAGTTAAGAGATGTTACGAAGTCTGAATATTCCCATAACAAGCCAGCATTTGCTCTCCACCTAAAGTCAGCGGAACCGTCATACCAACCGAATGATTCGCTTGGTGTAGAGGTAGCTGAATTAGCAAACTCATCTTTGGTGTAGTAAGTCATGTCAAATGATGTAATAAACTCACCGTAGTTATCAACACTAAATTCATAACTGGCAGCAAAGTCAACACCAGAGACGTTGTTCAAAGCAGCATTTGTTTTAGCGCCCCTTACAACTTGCAAGCCACCGGTAGCAGTTCTTTCAACAAAATTACAATAAGTATCGTCTTGAGACGTGGATGCTACATAACAACGGTTAAGAATATTACCCGCTGAAGTCGTAACGAAAATATTTTCCATCTCAATTTCCCAGAAATCAACTGCGATGCTTAAACCTTCAACTTGATTTGGTGTGTAGACAATACCAAACGTAGCATTGCTGCCCTCTTCAGGTTTTAAGTATGGGTTACCGCCAACAAGAGTTCTAATCTGAGTGGTTGGCTGCTCTGCGCCGCCAGCAGGAACACCGCCAGCAAGACAGTTAGCTTTAGTGCCAGCTGTGCTTAGAGCCCATTGCTGAATGTTACATGGGTCTGTTACTTGAGGAAATGACTCTCCACCACCTTTGTACAAGTCACCTACAGTAGGAGCCCTAAAGGTTTCACCAGCAGTAACTCTAACCAAGAGGTCATCTGTGATTCTCCATCTAATACCAAGCTCTGTAGTTGATGGCTTACCAGGACTATTAGTATTAGGTTTGATTCCAACAAGCCCGTTTGCTGAATAGTCAGATGTTCTTCCAGATAGGGTTAATTCAAGCTCTTGAGCAAATCTAACGCCTGAAAGCAGTGGGAAATTCATCTCTATGAAGAATTCATCAACTTTTGTCTTTCCTCGAGTAGGCTCGCGGAAGTTAGTTGAAGAAGAACCTGAGGTAATTAATGAATCGGGTGTGTCATAGTAACCGCCAGATCTTTTTTCCCAACCGGCAGCAAAGAATGCTGTTCCAGCTGGCATTTCAAACATAGGTCCTGAAATCTCCATCCATACATCGTTGCTGTCATAACCTGAATTTTGAGTACCGTTATATCCAACGTAAGCGTTCATAGCATCATATTCAGCTTGTGTAATAACTCCGTTAGAAAGGCCTAAGTCAGGTCCACCAAATATGTTGTATGGAGTACAACCAGCTATCACATTAGTAGTTGTTCCACATTTTAAGACGTTGGTAACTGGGTCTCTAAATGAAGCTCCAACCGCATTAGATAAATGGGCTAAATTAACAAAATTATTTAATGTGCTGTCATATTGAGCATCATTAATTTGTGTACCAGCATTCCAGTAGTAAGTGTTGTCATTAAAATCAAAACTTCCATCAAGACCTGCTCTAATACCATAAGTATCGTAGTCATAAGCATAGATTCTAGGTCCTATAGCAACAGATCTAAAGCCAAATGTTGTATCAACACCAAATGGGTTGAATAGACCTTCTTTGGTAGCAAATCTACCATTGTTAAGCTGCCACTGTGGGCCTGCTGATGTAGTAGCAGTCATAGGAACTTGTGCTAATTGGTTAACAGTCTTAGTTTTTGAGTAAACAAACTGAACGTAAGCAGTAAGGTTGTCAGTAATGTCAAAATCTGAATAAGTATAAACACCGTAACGATCAACTGGATTCTGTAGATGGTTTACAGGAGCATAGTTATATCTGCCTGCATTACTCCATGGAGCAAAATCATCAACTGAGGTACCTGCTTTACCAGGTATTAATCTCTTATTTACTGAGAAGTATCTACCATACGCTGGGTATGATGATCCACAGTAACCACTGTTCGCTGGAGAGAAATTACCATAACCTGAGTTCTGGCTATTATTAGGTCCCATGTTTGTAGGTGAGTTTTCTGGACCTGTGCCTGTATTAGGGAAATTGGTACAACCAACGTATGGCACACTAGCTCTTTTGACTTCACCAGCAAAAATATCTTCCTGATTAGTAAAAGAAATATTAAAAATATTTCTTGATTTTTCTGAACTGCTTCCAAATGTCATGCTGATTGAATTTTGACCGCCGTAACCAGCTTCATATTCACCTGAGCTAGCCCTAAGTTCAAAACCATCAAGTTCTTTCTTAGTGATAATGTTAATAACACCTGCAACTGCGTCAGATCCATAAATGGATGAAGCGCCGTCTTTTAGAATTTCAACACGTGAAATAATTGATTGAGGAATAGTTTGCATATTAACTGCACCAAATGCATTAGTAACCCATCTTCTACCATCAATCAAAACAAGCGTTCTACCGGCTCCTAGATTTCTTAGTGAGATTTCATTAGAACCATCACCACCGTTAGTGGCTGTAGTAACTGGTCGAATACCAGTACCGTCTGATGAAGTAATGTTCTGAAGAACATCACCAATGTTATTTAGTCCAGTTCTTTGGATAGCTTCATCAGAAATAATTTCTAAAGGCTTGGAGCTATCAAAGACAGATCTTTTAATCTTAGAACCCGTAACAATGACTTCTTCAACATCATCATCATCTGATTCCTCTTGTGCAAAAATTGAATTCGGCATTAGACCTAATGTAAGGACTGCTACCAGTGAAAATTTAACTATATTCGACATAAAAACTCCCTAAAAGTTCGTTAGTTGTAATGATTGTTGCTATTTTGTTACACAAAGTCAAACTTTATTTAACTTTCTAGTAAAAATTAATGTAAAAAAAAAGGGGTGCTAATGCACCCCTTTTCAAATTATCGAAATCTTCTTAGTACTGCATAGTCACATTCAAGAAGACGTATTGACCAAAGGCATCAAAGAAACCTGGGAAAGTATTACCATTACCCGGTGCTGTTCCAGCATCAGATGTGTAACCAGGCTCTTCATCAAATAAGTTGTTGATACCAAAAGTAACCATTAAATTTTCAGTAGCAGCATATTTTGCAGTTACATCAATGTAAGTTACAGCATCAAAATTAATTTTATTTGAATTTTGATCTTCAGTTTCACCAAGATATCTTAAACCAACAGATAGATCAGTATCCCACTCTGTTGTAAGAGTAGCATTGTATTTACCCATTACTTCCGGCATAGGATTCTTGCCACATGAACCACCCCAGTTACCAGCGCATGTTATTGCAGCTGAACCAGGAAGTTCTGTAATATCAAAAGTATCTAACATAGTTGTTACGCCAGAGACATCAACGGAACCGTAAGCAGTGTCAAATGAGTAATCAAAGATTATGTCGAGTCCGCTAGTAGTTTCTTCAGCTAAGTTTGATAACTGAGAAGAAATGTATCCACCTGTAAGCCATAAAGAACCGTTGTCTGCACGTCTATTGATTAGATTACAGTATGTAGATGCTCCAGTAGAGATACAATTATCAAGCGCAGTTTTGGCACTAACAGATGCAATCTGATCTTCAACAGTAATATCAAAGTAATCAATTGTTAGTGTTAATCCAGGAACTGATGAAGGAGTGATCACAGCACCAATGGTAATTGACTCTGATTCTTCAGGTGCAACCAATGGGTTTCCGCCGCCTTTAGTATTGTACTGATCAGCAGGAGAGTTCATGTCGGTATTATAAAATTCAGCAGCAAGACCAGTGTTTGCACATTGTGCAAGAGTCGCTGTAGCAGCATCGCCGTTTTGCTGAATAGAACAAGGATCGTTATCAAGATCAACCAAACCATCTGATACTGCAGAGTATAACTCTGAGATGTTTGCATGACGCTGTGCTGTTGCGAAAGATGCTCTGAAAGAAACATCGTCGTTCATAGCCCAGAAAGCACCAAGTTTGGTAGATTCTGTTTCAGCACCTGTAGAGTATTCGGCTGATCTAAATCCAGCTTCAACACTTAAGTCATCTGTTACAGGAATACCTAACTCAAAGTAGAATTCATCAACATCATACTCACCACCAATTGGCAATGTAGCTCCACCTGAACCAGATCTGTCACCCTGTTTAGTTGGGGTATCAGGTCTAAAGTCAGCTGAAAGCTCTTTAGTTTCAAAACCAGCTACCAATGATATTGAGCTTGGAGCGCCAGGTATTGTATAGCCAGTGTCTCCAGTAACGTAACCAGATAGAATTTTTTGCTTTCCGTCACCGTTAATGAAAGTTGATTTAGCAAGATAGTCTTGAGCAGTTTGCCCACCGTCTATAACGCCTTGGATACCTGCATCACCAGCCAAACCACCTTGGAAAAGGTTGTAAGGAACACAGTTAGCATCAATCCCTTGCAGTTTCGCGACACAAGTTGGGACTCCTGCTACGCTGATAACGTTAACAGCACGATTAATAGCTACAACAGAAAGGTCATTTCTGTATTCGTTGTTGTAATTAACGTCTGAGTTTTGATAGTAAACATCGTAAGTCCAATCATCATTGATATCGCCTCTAAGACCTATAGTAGAGTTATAACTCTTGTAGTTATAAATAGATTGTCTTGGGTTTCCTTCAACGTTTCTTTTTAGAGAAACTAATGGAGCTGAATAACTCATGATCTCCTCATTTGCTACAGAAGTATTTAATCCATTGATGTAAGCAAGAGCTAGTGCGCCAGTTGCAAAATCAGGAGCGTGAGATCCGCCCATTCCAACTGTTTGAAATGCATTTCCTGCGTAGTCAGAACAAGCAGCTTTATACTGTTGAGCTGATAGCAATGCGTTATAACAAGGAATTGATTCAATGTTTCCAAAAGTACCTGAGTATGCAATCTGAGCGTTTGATGAGGATTTCATGGCAGTGAAGTCCATGTAAACTTCTGCTTTATCACTAATTTCATATTTTCCAAAGAAGCCCATATTCATTCTGTCGTCAGGTCTTTGGAAGAAGTTAGTTGGATTGTAGTTGTATGTTTGACCATCTCTGCT
>Ga0209383_1001821_pt1 | contig 13034 bp, 10 predicted proteins | sample CoawatmetaG02DNA_FD_187510 | JGI IMG/M metagenome (GOLD analysis project Ga0209383, IMG submission 187510) | Marine microbial communities from the West Antarctic Peninsula - Coastal water metaG029-DNA (SPAdes) (version 2) | ecosystem: Environmental > Aquatic > Marine > Coastal ... | reverse complement strand
CATTCTCGTCTAAACAAAGAACAACCTATCAAGGCAATGATGTTGGGGTAATGCACGCATGCGGCCATGATGCTCATATTGCAACTTTATTGGGCGTTGCTAGTTTTCTGTCTCAAAATACTGACAAGCTTAATGGAGACATTCTATTGATATTTCAACCAGCAGAAGAGGGCGCTCCCGAGGGTGAAGAAGGCGGAGCTGAATTAATGCTAAAAGAGGGTTTATTTGAAGCCGAAAAGCCTGATGCTATTTTTGGAATGCATGTGTCGAATTCTAAGCATGGTCAATTATGGACAAAACCTGGTCCAATAATGGCTTCTGCAGAAGCATTTAGAATTATAGTTGAAGGCAAGCAAACTCATGGCTCGCGCCCTTGGAATGGAGTTGATCCAATTATTGCTGCTTCTAATATTGCTACTACTTTACAAACTATTGTTAGCAGAAGATTAAACCTTTTAGACAGTCAGGCAGTTGTAACAGTGGGAATTATGAAAGCTGGCACTAGAAATAATATTATTCCATCATCTGCTTTTATGGAGGGAACTATTAGAACGTTTAAAGACTCTTATGCCGATCAAATTAGAGATGAGATTAAGTTAATTGCTGAGAATGTAGCAGCTGCTCATCATGCTACAGCAAAAGTTGAGTTTAAGGTTTACGGAGGCTATCCAGTCACATTTAATGATGAAGAGTTAGCGAATAGATATGCATCCTCATTATCAAAAGCATCTAATGGAAACTACTACGAGGCAAAAGTTCCACGAACTGGTGCTGAAGATTTTTCATTTTTTGCCCAACAGGTGCCTGGATTATTCTTTTTTCTAGGTGTAAATGCTCCAGGAGTAGACGATAGTCCAACCAATCATTCACCATATTTCTATGTTGATGATTCTGCTTTAACTAATGGAGTGAAGGCTTTTATTAATTTAGTCGAAGATTTTTCATCTGACTACAATGATGAAGGATAAGCTTTAATGATTATTTTACAGTAACTACAATTTAAGTTGATTATTATTTTTCATAAGAATCAATCCTGCGATTTGTATAATTGAAACAACTGCAAACGAAATTATATTAAGAGGAACTCCAAAAGATTCAAGTTCATCCACTCCCTGTCCTACGGCCAGACCATCATAAAATGGCATCAAAAATACCGATACCCAAAAACCAAGCAATAAGCATAAGCTCAATAGGGCAGCTAACAATTCTTTTTGCATTATCCAGATAAGGTAGAGCCCTAAAAATGCAATGAATGAATGACTTGAAAGTCGCCAAACCTCATGTACTCTGGCATGAGCATCCCAATCAGGGTTTAGTAAGTGTGTGATGCCCACATCAATGAGCAGAGGTCCTAAGCCAGCACAAATAAGCGCTATGGAGGTGAAATATTTACTCAAAGTTAATCTTGATCTTTACTAGGCATTTTCCCTTTTACGAATTCTGGCACAAAAGAAGCATTGGTATGATCTGAAATTCTTACGCATTTATTTTCTATCGTCCCGATGCCATGAATTGTCGTCGAAAGTATGTCGCCATCTTTTAATAATTTGCCTTGTGTTGCTCCAACTCCTGCAGGAGTACCGGTAAAGATTAGGTCGCCAGGACTCAACGTAATGAATTCTGATATGTAAGAGATGATGTATGGAATATCAAAAATTAAGTCACTAGTATTATCTTTTTGTCTCAATTCTCCATTTACAGAACATTCCAAATCTAAAGCATTTTTGTCATCCAGTTCATCTGGAGAGACTAAAATTGGTCCAATTGGGCCAAAGGTATCAAATGACTTTCCTAGATTGAACTGGGGAGGTATGGCATGAAATTGAACTGCTCTATCAGATATATCTTGACCAACTGTTAATCCTGCTACGTGTGTCCAAGCATTATCTTTTGAAATATCCTTACCTTCTTTGCCAATTACAAGGACTAATTCAGCCTCATAATCAACAATATCACTTCTCATCTCAATGTTTTCAAATGGGCCGGTGATGCAGGATGTATGTTTTGTAAAAATCATAGGGAAGGGTGGTATTTCCATTCCCGATTCTTTTGCATGGTTCCTATAATTTAGACCAACTGCAAAACAATTCCTTGATCCAGTAATCGGAGCGCCCATTTTTGTATTTTCCAATGATCCTGATGGCTCGAATTGATCAAGTTGCGCATAAAGCTTTGAGATAGCATCCAATAAATATATTGCTGCTGATGGATCAGATGAAACATTACCATCAGATATCGTCGCGAGATCATAATAATGATCACCACTTACTAATACAGACTGACCATCTACGCTTGCTAGTTTAAAAGCCATTAGATTACTCCTACTATTTTTAAATAAATTCTAATTTAGGTGCTTTGTTCCTATCTAATTTATAGCGATCAGATCATGAATACAGAAATGGGGATGACTGTATTCATGATCTATATAATTCTTAGCAACTATTCTAGGGGGAATAGAGCTAAGCGCTATCAAAGACTATTAAAATGCCTTTCTAATAGATATACCAAATTGCTTGCCTGGTTCCCATAACTTGAAGAAAGATCCAGGAGTTAATGGAAGAGCCAAGCTTGAAGATCCAACTATGTCATCGGTAATATTTTTACCAAACAGCTTAATTTCAAGGCCATTTTCCATCATTAATCTTACATTTAGATCTATCTTAGTAGATGCATCATGGTCACCAGCAGGGTCTGCAACTCCAGTGCTATTAAATTCACTCACGTAATTTGCAGCAATCGTGTAAACCAGTTCACTCCCACCACTCAATGATGAGAAGTAATTAGCATACATGCTAGCTGATGTTTCAGGAGCGAAATTACCCGCTTTTCCTGCAAGATCTTGAGTACATTGTCGCGCAGCTTTGGACGTCCAGGTTGCAGGTCTAGCGGCTCTGTATGCTACATCTTGATCGCCTGTACAGGCAGCTGTGAAATCTCCGTATGCAAAATCAAGAGTAGTAATTGAACCACCAATGATGAGGCTGTCAGTTGGAGCCCAAGTTGCATCGACTTCAACTCCTGTTATTTCAGCTTCTGCAGCATTGGAGACGATAAACGTCGAGCCATTAAAAGCTGAGACTTGCATGTCCTTGTAATCAGTTGAGAAATAAGCAGCATTAAACCTTAGATTGTTTTCAGGCATATCCATTTTAGCGCCCATCTCAAATGTAGTGGCTTCCTCTGGCTTAAATGCGAATGCAGGAGACGGTGTCGTTGCATTTGTTCGACCAGCATTTTCAGAACCATCGTATCCGCCTGCTTTGTATCCTTCAGCATAACTAGCATAGAGTCTTGTGGTGTCTGACATCTCGTAAGTTACTTTCACTGAGGGAGTTGTATGACTTTCTGATCTACTTTGCTTCGGGAAGTTGTATGGCAATCTTCCTAGCAATACATTATGAAGTCCTGCAACTACAGGATTAAGTGTTGGATTATTAATTCCAATGCCGCCAGTAGTAGTGGAACTATTTACTTGAGAAGCTTTAACATCTTTTTCGTCTTCTGAGACACGAACACCAGCAATAACTGTCAATTCATCACTTAGGTACCAAGTTCCCTCAAAAAATGCAGATAAGCTGCTTGATGTTTCATCAAACAAAGTATGTGTAGCACTTTGTGGTGTTGAAAATCTAAATTGGGGTGGATTAAGCCTGGTTTGGAAAGCGGCAATATCTGGTAAACCAAATGACTTTTGAAATTCTCCGCCTACCCCTAAGTCAAACAATCCATTGTTTTCAACATCCATCTCGAGCTCTTCGTAGTAAACACCAGCAATGTATTCAAAACTGTCATTAGATGGAGATGTAATAATAAATTCCTGCGAGAACTGCTCGAATTCATTAAAGTTATCTGTTGAAAGGAATTGTAGAGGGCCAAAATCAGCATCTAAACCCCAGCCATAATCGTAAGTTGAAAAGGATGTTGTTGATTTAACATCAAAGTCACCCCAAGTTGATGAGATGTTTAAAATCACGTTATCCGAATCAACCGATCCACCTGTAGGTAACCCAGCGCTAGTATTATCTAAATAAGTAATACCAGGCTGTCCAACCACTTGATTTGGAAAGGCTCTTGCCATTATGCTTTGTGAAATAAAGGTTGCCGTGTAGCCATATCTAGCCATTAATCCTAAAGGTGCAGGTGTTCGATATGAATCAGTGCCTCCGTGTTGACCAGCTTTTTCATGTGATGAGGTGAATGCTTTTAAATTTACCTCAGTGTTATCAAGCTGCCATAAAAATGTTGCTCTTAAAGCTGTGCTTTCGCTTGATGGACCATCTTCTTTAAGAAGAGCGTTGTATGTCCAACCATCTGACTCTTCAACAGTCGCTGCTAGCCTCATTGCAAAAGTATCGCTGACTGGGAAGCTAGAAGCTGCTTGCACTTTTATTGTGCCCCATTCAGGTACTGATTCAATTGACCAATGTCCATCTGCATCACCGCCTATAACAGGAGATTTGCTGACCATATTTACGACTCCACCAATAGTATTTTTACCAAACAAGACACCTTGTGTTCCCTTTAAAACTTCTACTCTTTCAACATCTAATAAAGCTGATAGATATTGTTCGCCTCTTGCGATGGGCATGCCGTCAATAAATTGAGTAACCGATTGAGAAAATCCTTTGTTTGTTCCTGAGCCGACACCTCTAATATAAATATTAAACTGCGCAGCACCTTTGTTTATCATTAATCCTGGTACATGGGTTTGCAGATCTTCTAAGCTTGTAATTCCAAGACTGTCTATTCTATCGCCTGAAAGAACTTGAATAGAAATCGGAACCTCCGATAGACCTTGTTCTTTTTTCTGAGCTGTTACAACTACTTCTTCAAGTCGTGAATCTGAGCTCTGTGAAAGTATGTTCTGTGAAGTAAAACCAAATACCATCAAGCATAAGCTTGATAGATATAAATATTTATTCGTTAGCATTTTCATTATTTTCCCTATGAAATAAGTTTGATAATTTATTCTAACCATCTGGTTAGATAATTACAACTATCCAGTTGGATAAAATATAAATATATGTTTTACTATTTTAGAATGTTATAAAACCATAGTTATGCAACACCTTGAATTATATGGATATGGAGAGTCAGTAGCGTCAAATATGGCAAGGGTAGCCCTGGCTGAAAAGAATTTATCTTACAAATATAACCTTATCTATTTAGAGTCTAAAGGCGATCATTTATCCAAAGAATATAAAAAATTAAATCCTAAAAATCTTGCGCCAACTCTTGTTGATAATGGTGTTCCTATACCTGACAGCATCAAAATAATGAGACACATAGATTCAAGCTACCCTCAACAGGGCGAAGTATTGTTTCCAGATACTATTGATATAGATGCTTTTGAAAATTTATTGGATTTTGTGGCACTTGATGAGAATAAGGAACTTGGGGATACTCTAGGAACAACTGCAGGCGGTATTTCTGCGCAAATTTTAGTAAAATTGCTCTGCAAAAGACCGATCGTTAGCGTAATTTGGGATTATTTAACCAAACATTCAATTAAGAAGAGAGTGCCTATATTTATACTGTTAAGAATTCTTGGAAAGCCACCAAAGAGCTTAAGCCAAAAGATGGCTGTAATGCTAGCTAAACACCTTTTAACCGTTGAGGATTTATTAAGTCATCAAGAAAAATTTATGATGGGTGATGCTTACACAGCAATTGACTGCTGCATGACTTCAATACTTCACAGAGTCCAGGAAATGAGATTTAGTAGCGTTTTAAAAAGCGATAAATTACCAAATTTAAAAAATTACTGGGAGACTGTATCAAGCAGAACTAGTTATAAAGAAGGAATTCTTAATTATGCTACTGGTGAATGGGCACCAGAAATTACAGCTTTATATGGAAATGGACCAAATGAATATGATGAATTGGTTTGGTCTGAAATTAATAATTCATTATTAAAGGGAGAAAATAAATGAATGTACCACTATGCAAAATAGCAGATATTATTTACGTAAGGTTTGAGCTTGTTGAATTAGAGGCTCAAAAGAAATACTTAAACCATTTTGGAATGATGTTGGCTCATGAAGATAAAAATAGCATTTATTTTAGGGGCACTGGAACTTCACCCTACATATATGTTGCAACCATAGGCAAGGAAAATAAATACATAGGATCAGCGTATAAAGCAAATAACTTTTCTGATTTAGAGGCATTGTCGAAAGAATTTAATGTTGATATCGTTGAAAATAATGAACCTGGGGGAGGTCATAAAGTAACTGTGATTGATCCTGATGGGATTGAGGTTGAAGTATGTCATGGGATGAATGAGGCTGAGCCAATAGCTGTTGTTTCAAAAGTTTTAAATACAGGCCAATCCAAACAGAGAGAAAATGAATTGCAGCGTTTTGGAAAAGCGGCGGATGAGTGGCAAGTGCATGGTGATAAGTGGGTCTATGAATTATCTTCAAAAGTTAAGCGATTGGGCCACACAGCAATCAACTGTAAAGATGCTCAAGCTTCAGTTGATTGGTATGCAAATGTTTTAGGTTTTATAGTCAGCAATAATTGCATTGGGCCTGACGGAGCATCTATGGGTGCCTTTATGAGGTGTGATCAAGGAGATAAACCAGTCGATCATCACACCATGAATAACATGGGATTACCTGGAGAAGCTGTTGCTTTAGCTTATGGTCACGCGGGTTATGAGGTGCAAGATTCAATAGATGATTTGATGGCCGGACATTACCACATGAAAACCGTTGACGAGTATTACCATGAATGGGGCATTGGAAGACACTTACTGGGTAGTCAAATGTATGACTATTGGCGTGATCCTCATGGTTTTACTCATGAGCATTGGACCGATGGTGACTTAATGGATGCGTCAATTCCCACAGAAAATTCAGGTTTTAGGGACCTCGCTATGGCTCAATACGGCCCAGAGGTTCCTAATACTTTTGGCATAACCATGCCGGTCAATCAAATTGATAACGCTCGCGCAGCACACCCTACAATTCCTGGAATGATCAAAGAAATGGAAAAGGCTGCTCAGGCAGAAGCAGAGGAGCAATCATGATGGAACTTTCTGAAGAACAAAAAAAAGCAGTTTCTAAAGCTCAAGAAACATTTAAAAATTTAAAAGATAATGCTGAAAACTTAAGCCAAGATCAGATGAACCTGTTGTTTGGCGAGGCAAGAAGTATGAATGGATGGCAAGACAAAGCAGTTTCTGATGACATGGTTAAATCAATTTATGAATTAACTAAGATGGGCCCAACCAGCACAAACTGCTGTCCAGCAAGATTTAAATTTATTAAGAGTGAAAAACAAAAGCAACTATTAAAGGATGCATTGCTACCAAATAACGTAGATAAAGTTATGACTGCGCCAGTGATTGCTGTTATTGGGTATGACCTAGATTTCTCAGACCATATGGGGAAATTATTCCCTCACATGGATGTTGCTCCAATGTATAAGGGAAATAAAGAGTTTAATGATTCGGCTGCTTTTAGAAATAGCAGTCTTCAAGGAGCATACTTCATGATGGTGTGTAGAGCCTTAGGTCTAGATTGTGGTCCAATGTCAGGATTCAGTAACGAGTTGGTAGATAAAACTTTTTTTGAAAACACCAATATAAAATCAAACTTTTTATGCTGTATTGGTTACGGCGATCCTGCAAAGATCTTTCAAAGATTGCCGCGCTTAGATTTTGATGAAGCCTGTGAAATTATCTAGCTGTCCTGAACTTTTTTATAGCGTAAATGGCTAGAGAAATAGATAACAACAAACCTAGCAAATAGTACTTAAAGGATAAGATAATTATCCAGAGCATGATAAAAAAACTAGCAACAGGTGATGGGTATTCAGATATTTCATAGTCTCTATCAAGCCATGGCGACCCAATAACTTCTCCACCTTCTGAATCACCATAAAAATAGGTGTGCGCAGGTTGAATGAGTGGCATGCTATTTGATTGGTCTATGTTTTGCATGTATGTTTTCATGTGTTCAAAAATATCCAACTCAACTTCAGATAAATCATTTGCTTCAAATGGATCTTCGATTATGTTGAACAAGCTATATGTTTCGTTAGCATCAAGAAACATCGAGGGTTTGCGAGAATGAAGTTTCCATTCATCTTTATACAAAGCACGTTCGTCAAAAATAATTTTAGCGCCCACTAAATCATAATCGGGCAGAGTAATCTTATTGTTAATTAAATTTTTCCACTTATCGTTGCCATCAAAGCTCGCTGATTGATCAGTTTCTATGCCTGCAGCAGAGAGCAATGTTGGGAGTAAGTCCTGTGTAAAAACAAACTGATCAGTGACTGAGTTTTCAATAACACCTTTCCACCAGATGCTCGCTGGAACTCTTACTCCTCCCTCAAGAGCAGACGTCTTGCTACCCCTTAATCCTGCCGTATTTCCTCTTGCTTTCGTAAGTCCAGGGGCTATGGTTGCAATTATTGGGTTAATATCTACCACGGGACCGTTATCGCTAAAAAAAACAATAATGGTATCTTCAAGAAGACCTTGATCTTCTATGGATTTAATTATTTTTCCAATTTCAGTATCGAGAGCATTCACATTAGCTGCATAAGCCCTTATTAAAGGATCCTCTATATGACTAAATGATTCTATGTTTGAAGCGGGGGCTTGAATGGGGGTATGAGGGGCATTGAAGGCTACGTAAAGAAATAGAGGGCGATCAATATCCTTATTTTCAATGATTCTTACTGCCTCATCTGCAATTAGTGTGGTCGAATATCCTTCCTCAATTAATGGCTCTTCATTTCTATGCCAATCCATTCTCTTGGCTGCAACATGATCAAAATATCCAATTCCACCAAGCATATGTCCATAACTGGTATCAAATCCTCTATTGGTAGGCCAAAAAGCTTCATCGTGCATCCCCAAATGCCATTTTCCAGACAGCGCAGTTTGGTAGCCTGCCTCCCTAAAATATTGAGGCATTATTTTTAAATCTGGAGACAACCCAAATTGCTCGGCGGTTGGATTTAGAAAGGGTCTGACAACACCGTGATTAAATATATGCAGGCCAGTCAATAACGAAGCTCGGGTAGGGCTGCAAACTGGATTTGCATAAAATCTATTTAATTCCAAACCCTTTGAAGCTAAGGCGTCGATGTTGGGAGTGGGGATGTGACCGCCATGATATGAGACGTCGCCCCAGCCTAAGTCATCAGTTAGTATTATTACCACATTGGGTTGTGAAAATAGCGGGCCGATGAATAACGCAATTAATAGGGTTAATTTTGGCATTATTTTTTCTTTAGTTTATCGACACCCAAATTTCGTCCTTCAACAAATAATTTCATAAATTCCTTCATCTCCTTATCGGAAATCTTCAATACTTCAGTGATGTATGGTTTTATTGCTGCAAAACCAAATTCCATTACCATAACTAATGCTATAGCCGCTTTTTCTTCAGCAGAGGGTTTTGACGCGCCTCTGAGTTTAGCTAGTTCATTCAAGGTTTTCTTAGACATGGATAAACCTGAATCAACTTGAACTCTAAGCAAATCCATCTGGCCATCAAGGACTGCTCGAATTAGAGCATTAAAATAATTTTCTGTCAGTCCAGAAAGCGGCTCATTACCTAAATTCATCGCACTGATGTTCCGCCTCTCTAATTGCTGCATGTGCTCAAATGCAAGTTGTTTATAGGTCGCTTCAAGCAAACCCTGTTTACCTCCAAAATAATGATGTATTTGAGCATGATTTACTCCAGCATGAAGCGCAATATCTCTTATGGATAATTGATTAGGGCCGATGGTGCCAAGTAATTCTGCTGCAGAATTAATCAGTTTTTTTTCAACGTTTTTACGACCTTTTGAATTAGCTTTTTTCATAGGATCTTAAGAAATGGTGCCATTGATATTATGATGAAGTTTATTGCTTAACTTATCGATCTTTTGGATGATTGAGTGATGATCACAGCAACCATATACATGACGATCTGGACGAATAATTGCTGCAGATATATTATGTTTTTTTTGCCACTCCACAAAGCTCTTATCTGCATTAAATTGGTGATCGGGACTTAAGAGATGAATATTTCCATCGAAAATTTTAACGCTATCCAATGATTTAATCTTATTAAAAACTTCTTGATCTTGGTTGAAAACAAGCAATGCAAATTTGTACCCAATGTATTGATCGAATGCTTTATCTTCAATTGTTATATTGGTATCAGGCTGAGGTATCACAATGCCATTTGCTTTATTTTTGAATAGCGTTTTATCAATCAATCCTTCTTTGATAGGCCAAGGATGATAAAACTGAAAAAAATTGAGCAATGCGGGAAACTGTCTTGCGCAATTAAGAATAAAATCTCTTACTAAGGCAACATATTTATTCTGAGTCCCAACAATATTTCCTTGCTTAATGGCTGTCTCCGTAACAGACTTAACTATTGCTTTTCTTTCAAGGGAATAAGTATCCAATATTTTTTTTGAATATGTGCCATTGATCACTCCAGTTAATTTCCAATGAAGGTTGTAAACATCTTTTACACCCTGGCATAAACCCTGACCTAAAAAAGGTGGCATCTGATGTGCAGAGTCTCCTAACAAAAAACAATTATTCGATTTAAAATTATCTGCAATGAGACCATGAAATCTGTACTTACTTGCTCGCAATAATTTACCAGTTGATATGTCTAGATCAGCATTTATTCTCCAAGCATGAGGTCTCATCATTTCTCTGATATTCTGTTCGTCCTCCATCTCAGCTTGATTGTCATCAGAGTTGTATTTAAATTCCCATCTTATATGTCGACCCATAATGGGTGCTAGAGTGGTTGGTCTCTGATAGTCACATATTTGATGAGGCGAGCATTGAATCTCATACTTTGGATCTAACTCATAATCAACCACGATCCAATCCTGCTCGCATTTATAGTCGAAAGAGGGGATGCTTAGTTTTTTTCTTACAAAACTATCAGCACCATCGCAAGCCAACAAATACGTAGATGATATTATCTCTGTGTTATTTGTTAGATTGTTAATAACTGTTAATTCATTGTTATTTTCAGTTGCAATGAGACCGCTTAAAGAGCTGCCAAGCTTAAATGTAATATTTTTGTATAACTCTGCTCTTGATCTTAAGGTTCTCTCTAAATTTGGCTGGCTAAATCCTACAGTTTCAGAATATCCGTTTGGAGTTGAATGCTCTGTGAAATCTACATATACAAGTTTTTGACCCTTTTTATTGATGAATGTTAAACCATCTATTGGATTAACTGGAATATCGTTAATAATTCCACACGATTGAAAGATTCTTTGTGCTTGGCCATCTAGAGCAACAGCTCTTGGTATGTCCCATATTTCCTTTTTAGGCTCGATGACCACGATATTAAGATCGCTTGATCCAAACATGTTTGCTGCCATAGCACCCACAGGTCCGTATCCAATTATTGCTATGTCGTAGTGCATTTAGTTGATAAACTTAAACATTGATTAATTTTAGTCAAGTGGTTAGGATAGTCAATATTATTTACTATAAATATTTAGTGCTTGTGTTTAGAGCAGATAGGAGTTTTCCATGTACAAAGTAGACAATTTTATTAACGGTGAGGCAAGTTTAGTCTCTAGTGAATCCTCATCCATTGTTAATCCTTCTTATGGAACCGTGATTGGTGAGGTTTTATATGCCACCAAAGACAGTGCAAATGCTGCAGTAGAATCTGCCTATGAAGCATCTAAGGCCTGGGCCAAAACTGGACTAAGCTTCAGAGCAGAATTAATTCTTAAGTTTAGACAAGGCATAATCAATAGATCGAGTGAAATTGTTGATATTTGTATCAGTGAAGCAGGTAAAACAAGACCGGATGCAGAGGCTGAGCTTGATAGGGCAGTTCAAGCATTAACTCATGCTGCTGGTGTTCAACACTTTTTCCCAACTAACTATAGTCAAAATGTTGCTGGTGGTATTGATATAGCTGATTTAAGGTTTCCTATTGGTGTTGTTGCCGGAGTGGGTCCTTTTAATTTTCCAATCTTAATTCCGATATTGCATAGTGCCATGGCTTTAGTTACTGGCAATACTTATATTGCTAAGCCAAGTGAAAAGGTTCCATCAATCTCTAGGCTGTATGCAGATATATGGAAAGAAGCTGGATTACCAGATGGTTGTTATAACGTTATTAATGGTGAAAAGGAAATAGTAGAGCTTTTAGTCCGTCATGAAAAAGTTGATGGCTTAGCTTTTATTGGCAGTACAGCTGCTGCAAAGAGCTTAAAAATGCTGGGAGTTGAACACAATACAAAAGTTCAAGCCCTTGGTGGTGGAAAAAATCATATGATTGTACTTCCTGATGCAGACTTAGATATGTCAGCAGATGCTGCAGTATCTGCAAGCTTTGGAGCAGCAGGTCAAAGATGCATGGCCGTATCTGTTGTTGTGGCTGTTGGTGATATAGCAGATGACTTGATTTCCAAGATCAAAGCAAGAATGCCTGATTTAGTTATGGGAGTAACAGATGATGAGAAGACACAGCTCGGTCCAGTTATATCTCAAGCAAATAAAGATAGAATCTATTCATTTATAGATAGTGCTGAGCCAGATGGAGCATCGCTAGTTGTAGATGGGAGGCATAGATCCAATTCATTAGAAGGGTGCTTTGTTGGTCCTACATTAATAGATAATGTTAAGCCAGGAATGTCAGTTTATGAAAATGAAATTTTTGGACCTGTATTGTGCTTTGTCAGAGCTAAAACTTACGATGAAGCTATGCAAATAACGCACAGCCATCAACTTGGGAATGGTGCTGCTTTGTTTACTCGTGATGGCGGTGTTGCAAAGAAATGGTCAGAAGAAATTCAAGCTGGCTCTGTTGGGATAAATGTTCCCATTCCATTGCCAACATACGCCCATAGCTTTGGTGGCTGGAAGGACAGTGGCTTTTCTGAAACTAAAGCATTCGGACCATCATCGATAGATTTTTATACAAAGACTAAATCTTTAACTACTCGATGGCCTGATCCAGCTGACAGTAAGGTTGACTTAGGGTTTCCTAGAAATAATTAACAAGACTTTTTAGATCTTACAGGGA